>ENA-OWPA01000700-OWPA01000700.1-bioreactor-metagenome-genome-assembly--contig:-NODE-700-length-36687-cov-5.705873_pt1 | contig 36687 bp, 51 predicted proteins | sample MGYA00238139_ERZ651803 | MGnify/ENA primary metagenome ERZ651803 (study PRJEB26909, sample SAMN07631231) | bioreactor metagenome | isolation source: Switchgrass digestor | place: USA: Dartmouth... | reverse complement strand
ATTATAAGCGTTTACACGCTATAATTTATTTAAACGCATACAGAGAGACGCTACGTTACGTAAGAGTGATTTTTCACTCCTTACTCGTTTTGACGCAACGTGAGAGTGATGTACGCTTGCCTACGCAAGCATTTTCTTCCGACCTCGCATACGCTCGGTCGTTGAAGATGATGCCGCCTACGCGGCAAAAATATCATCTCACAAGCATACGCTTGGAGAAAGATATACCCGCTCGCTTACGCTCGCGGGTAAGATGGCACTCGTCCATTAACTGGCACTCGTATGGGGATGAACACTTTACATGGTAAAATAATTCTGGTTCCAAGAAATTTCACGGCCATCAATAATTTCATGGCACTCGTAATCTATCGCTAGAAAGATATTATGGCACTCGATAGCTTCATGGTTTACATAGCCATTAGCTATAAAAACTTCCGAGCTATTATAAATTTGTTTTCTAATAAAAGAAAAATAGCTCATATAAATTCATCCCCTTCTTCAATAATATCCTGGAGAGCCGCATGTCAGCGTTAAATATCTTATAACACTGACATGCTTCCCTTCCAGTATTTCATTGAAAGGAGATGTTAGAGCACAACGAGCAGTGCTTCACTATATATAAGAAGTGTGAGGGAGAATTATCTTCCCCCTCATCACATTCTTAACCTACTGGTAAACACGAATGCCTTTACCGCCAGGATGCTCAAACTTGATTTTACGTCTGATAGCGTCACCAGCTTCAAGGACATCTCTTGTTCCTTTTAATACATCAGGATCATTTTTGATTTCGGTTGCGGCACTCTTGATTCCCTGAGTGGTCGCTGATACAAAACCACCTGCTGTCTTTGCTGCGGTGGTCAACACTGTCTTCAGAATACTTGCACTTGCTTTTGCTCCTGCTTTTGCTATAGGAGCTACAATCTTAGTTGCTCCATAATGAACAGCGTCTGTTGCTTTCTTGACAGTGTTATCTACAGCTCCTACGGCAGTCTGGGTAATCTTATCTGCCTTATAGGCTCTACTCATTACATTGATTTCTGAATCAGTTACATTATAAACCTTCAGGACACATTGACCGTTACGTACAGATATTTCTGTATCTTTTATCCTGAGGTCTTCTTTAACGTAACGTTCAAACTCCTGAGCCTTCAACATATAAGGGAAATCAAACTCAACAAGTTCATATGTGAGTCTTCCTTCTCTTTTCTCTTCGGCTCTGAAGTCTTTTCCTGCTTCTTCGAAATATTCATGTTCTGCTGCGGCTTCTTTGACTTGCTGTTCTGTAAATGTCTTCTCCAGTGCTTTAATTTGTCTTGATTTGACTTCGTTAAACAGATGAGCTCTACCTGTCTCCAACAATTTCTCCATTGTGAGAATAGCTATATCTGTATTACCAGCTGAAAATTCGTTGGCAAATTGTTCAACATTATATGTCTTGCCACCGAATACTATTACAGTGTCATTATTTACTGTAGGTTTAGCCATTTACGTAACTCCTTTCTTATGGTTGATATGGTTCTAATAATAAACTATTGGTTCCTTGCTTAGCCAATTTATCACATGCACAATTATTTATGTGACGGGGCTCTGTGCTGTTTTTCTTATGACCTTCAATATAATTTACTCCTGCAAGTTTCTTTTCTCTTACGAGTTTTCTACATAGTGGTTCGATGTCTTCCCATATGTCTCTATTCGCATTTCTTCCAGAGGAACCATTTATACCATTAACAGCTACTTCTGAATCACTCCATATAGTATATCTTGTTCCATCATTCGGTTGTGCGTCTATCCATAGTAAACCTTGATAGACTGATTCAAGTTCGGCTCTGTTATTTGTTTGCTTGCCTATCCTGAGTTTGCCTATATGGATTGACCCATTTATTATATCTATTGAGTTAGGCAGTGTCGCAAAGAATGCCCAACCTCCTTCGGCACCAGGCTGGCCATTGCCTGTACAGCTGCCGTCTACGAATACGTCTATCTCTTTTGTTGGTGCCATAGGTATGCCTCCTATCAGTTACTCTTCTGTGTCTTCTTCTGTTGAAGCTGTCTCCGCCTCATACTTTATCAATTCATTCACAATATCTTCTAATGATACAATATTGTTTTGTCCTGTTATGAGTTTCGTTCCTGCTTCACATACTTTATCCACTGCCTTTGGCAATAAATCAAACACATCAGCCAGTTCTTTGACTGAATAACTTGCTTCATATTCAAGTTCGATATTCTGGCAGTCTAATTCGACGTCTGATAGAATAACCTTAGAACCTTTCAGAACTATTTTACCTCTTACCTTCATGACAGTGTTCCTCCCATTCTTAATTTCTCTAGTACCAAAGTCTTGTTCACTGCCTCGAAAGTTACACCATGCTTTTCATTGAGATCAAGCATGTTCTCCAGAGTCAGGTCTCTCAACTTTGCTACTATACTCTTTTTAATACGTCCTTTAGTACAGGCTTTCCTCATACAGTTTGGCGGCAGTATTATAAGTAAACCTATGTCTGGCTTAAACTTATATAACGGGCCAAAATCATGTGTCCCTGAAAGCCTTACTGTGTTACTGGTGTTCATATGTTATGCCTCCTTGTGCGTATTTGCCATTCTCAACACTAATCTGATTAGCACGGTATGGACTTTTCAACCGTTCTGAGACCAACCCACGTCGCCTTCGGTCCTCATTTCTCTCTTTCCCCAAGGCCGAGTTTTCTCCTAGCGGCGTGGGCTTTTCAGCTTTTCTCCAAATACATATTCCAAATACATGCCCGCTTGATGTGGTTGCAGGGAGAGTAGCCACATCCTACTCTCTACCATTCTGCTATAATGTCTATAGCATAGGATGGGTCTCCTACCTGACACTTCGTTACAAGAAAGGAAGTCTCTGTTCTTATAGTCTGGTAGTCAGGACACGACAGCCTATAATACGACGATCCACAACATCATAGCCTGGACATACTATGACACGGTTTCGATTTTTCAACCGTTCTGTGGCCAAAAACCTGCCCTCAAAGACCGGAATGTCATTTGGGAACAGGTTTTTTACGCATATACTCATGACAATATATATACCTGTTGTTCCTATGAACAAGAGGCAACCATGCTCCGGCCGGGACCTTTGCATATATACCGAATATTCCTACATCGTGCGGGACGTAGGGAGAATGTCCGCACCCATTCTCTACCCAGTTTTCAGAGTGGGTACCCTGCACTTGTTATTCTGATTTTCCGCCGCCAAACAAATGAAAAACACGGCTACCAGCTTTGTATTTTCGCGACACCCTATGCTGGTTAGGGATGCCAACGCCAGACCTGATATGTCCTCATACTTCGTCTGGTGAAATATGAGTAAAGCGATTCGCAACATCGTATGCATGACGACACGGTATCGACTTTTCAACCGTTCTGCGACCAACGTTCCCCCAGTATAGGGGAACGATTTTTCCTGTTAGTTGAACGCTTCGTCGTCGCTCTCTTCGATCTCTGGAGCCGTAACCTTGATTCTATCCCAGGCCTTCTCAACAAAATCATTGAGTATTCTCTGTTCCATAGAAATAGCATATCTGGGGTTCTTAGGAATACGTATGTCGGCAACGTTCTTGATGATGATGTGAGAGAACAGCTCTGTATAAAGTCTTGAGAACTCCTGCCAAAGCTCCAGTTCGCTTTCATTTACTGCTTCACCGTTCAGCTTCTTGCCTTCTCCAAGCAACCAATGCTTGAATGTGCCGTTATTGATTGTGTCTGCAACCATGCCAACAGTATATACAACAGTCGGTGTTGTCTCCTCCAAGAAGCCTTCCTTCTCGGACAACTGCTGGAGAGTCCTTACCAGTACGCTCAAGCAGTTGATTCTGGTGCTACCCTTAATTTCAGTGTTCACCAGTCCAGTGTAGTCTGTTGCGGATGCCTTCTGTGTAGCGGGATCATAAATCAGTCTGCTAATAGAATTTCCACGTCCAACAATAATTACATTTCTAGCCATTTTTGCTCCTTTCCTATCCCCAGAACGGGGTCGCGTATTCTCTTCGGACGCCTCCTGAAATATTTGTTTTCTATAAAAGTATCACGCTTACAGGTCGCAACATCGTGCTCTCTATATGCGTGTTACTTCCTCAAAATTATTGTGTGAGGGCCTGTATTATATTCTTTAACTGTTCATAATTGTTGCATGAACTAATGCTAAGAAACGCTGTGTTAAAGTGCGTAAGCTTACGATATCTCTCATACTCACGCATTGTTAGTATACATTCTAACTCTTTCTTAGCGATTTCTTCTGTATATGACCCCCTGTTCAATGTGTCAAAATCAACATAGATGCCATATATCATGTCTTCCTTATTGGCATTGACGATTTCTTTCAATACTTCTGTTATCGCCTTATGGTAGCTGTAGTAACCTATGGGGTCTAATGTGTCATCATACGCCCTGTCATATACCTTGATTGATTTGGTTCTGTCGAATACATCATCTATTCTGACTATGACAGGATGATTAAAAACTATTGCGATACGTTTGCTGGCCATAATATCCTCCTTGCTTAAATTTTATAAGGCCGTACAATAACTTAGACAGCCTTCATTAATAGCGTGTGAGGGCATAATCTAAATAACTTATAGATTGTTCACCCTCGTCACTATTTATTTCCTCTTCCCCTATTATTGAATAGTTAATAATAGAGGAAGAGTAAAATTATGATATGAGTGGGTATGCAAGGGAGATGTGTGAGGGAGCAGGCTGGCACCCGTCTCCCTCACGGTTGGTTTTTATCCAAAGGGTGTGTGGGATAGCCCGAAGGGCTCGCTCGCCTTTTGACGAACTTTTAACCTCAAACATATCGTGTGAGGGAAAACATGACTGTAGTTCCGAAGGAACCTTTTTCACTACGCCCCGAAGGGGCCGTACCGTTACGTGGATACATACGAGCATTATTAAAAAGACAGATGAAACATAACATCACGCTCCTTTCTCAAAATATAAGAGGGCCCTATAATTAGAGCCCTCTCATATACAATCATTGTGCAACAGGTCCTTTGTTCTTTATTGCACCAGTGGCTAATTGGTCGCAGCGATTGTTATACTGATTAGACGCATGACCTTGAACGTAATGCCATCTGATAGTATGAATGCTGTTAAGTTCATCAAGTCTTTCCCATAATTCTTTATTCTTTACTGCTCCCAATGTTGTTCTCCAGTTGTTACGTTTCCAGTTTGTCAACCACTGATTCATACCGTTAACAAGATACTTGCTGTCGCTATACAAATCCACGGTGCAAGGGAACTTGAGTTGTTCTAATGCCTTAATAGCTGCTAATAATTCCATCTGGTTATTGGTTGTATCAGGAACATAACCAGAGTATTCTCTGTAGTGCTCCTTATACATCAGAATGCAGCCCCAACCTCCAGGGCCAGGGTTTCCTGAGCATGCACCATCAGTATAGATAGTAACAAGTTTGCTGTTAGTGTTTGATTGTGTCTCACTGGATGTTGTTGCTTGATTCTTGATTCCTACATATTCTTCTGCTTCTTCTCTTGTGTTAAAGCCTTTGTATTGTGCTTCTGAAAAACCTTTTACCTGAGCCTCACAATCTGCCCATGTTGTATAAACTCCTACTGTTCTTCCTACCTTTACTCCATAAAACTTTGACATATTCATTTCCTCCTTTTCAATACCTTCTAATAATGTTTCTTGTGATTTTACTTCTGGTAATAAACAAGGCGTGTCACAATTAACTCTGTGAACACAGTTGCAGCAAAATGGAATATACTTTTTAGCCATGTCTTTATATTCCTGTGGTATTCTGATGCCTCTATAAAATGTTCTTTTGGGTCCTGAGCACAGCTGTTTAATCTTTACTTCACGCAACCATTGAGGAACACCAGACACATAATGCTTTTCTTTCTTCTCTGACTTCTGTTCTCTATATTCAGAGTCAGTTATTCCTTCTCCCTCAAATGATAAGGGAGAAGGTTTCTTTTCTAATGTAACCAGTCTCTTATATTCACGCAGATAAGCAACAATGACTGGTTTCATTTCATTAATCTCTTGTAGTGTTTTACCTTTACATATTACATATGGCATCTGATACTTCGCATTCCAGTATGCTATCGCTTCGCCTACTCTACAGACCCATACATTACCTTTCTTTATGACATTAACTTCTTTCTCGATGCCGTTTACTGTTATTAGCATACTTATCCCTCCTATAGTGTTTTATTAAACCAGCATTCATCACAAGTATGTCTGCAGATAGTACCTGGATGGAATGGGCATTCATGTGTCTTACCTTTAGGGAAGAATATCTCATTAGCATCTATCCAGGCATTATTCTTAAAGTCAAATAACAGAACAACCTGTTCATCTGACGCAAACGTCACTTTTGCAAAGTAGTCGCTGCAAAAGTCCTTATCAATGTGTTTGAATACTATTTCTTTTACTTCTTTGTCTGCTAACAGACTGTTTAGAACAAACTGGTTAAGCACCAAGCTCATTGTTTTATTTGTACTATTCATTTTTTATCTCCTTTCTGTTGTAAAGAAAGGGCCACCTGTTATCCAGGCAGCCCTTATTTGTTTGTTACATGATTTCATCTGTCTCAACTATATCGTCAAGTGTCAAGGCCTCAGGCAACTTAATAGGAGTTACTTCAGGACCTTCAGGTACAGTATCAAGATCAATGCTAATATACACTGAATCAACAAGCATACCTGCCTGTGTTCTTACAGTATTCTTTGATACCTTAACGATCTTACCTGTTAAATCCTTAAACATCTTGAAGAATACAGGTCTAAGATCATAAGGTATTGAGCACTTCTTACCTTCGGCATTGATGATGTCCATTACGAAACCATCTTTGCCTCCAGACTTGATAACTACATTGCGGCTTGTATTAATAGCTCTTATAATCTTATCAGCACCATGCTTTGAAACAAAGCCCTGTTGTACTTTGATTATGATTTTGTTGTTAGGTTCAGGCACAACTATCAGGTCCTTAATATCAACTGTAGCATACAGTTTATTATTGTATTCTCTGATAGTAAGCCAACCTGTATAGGTTCCATCAATGATTGCCTTTGCAGCCTGCCCATTCTCGAACCAGACCATATCACCGTCTACATAACCCTTATTGTTTAAGAGTTTGTATCCAGCAAAGTCTATTTCGTTCAGGCCAAGACTGATAAGCCACCTCAGGAACTCTTCACGGCAAAGAGCCTGATAGAACCTATTCTCAGAACCATCAGTTCTTTTCTGATTGTTCTTTGTGCGTCCAGCAATATACTTCATATATGCTCCTCTTTCTTCAGGGCTCATATATTGTGTTGCAAGACGAATCATGTTCTCAATACGAGCCTTGTCTTCCTTGAACTGTTCTTTAACAACGGATAATGAAGTCTCTTCATCTTCTCCGCTCTCAACATCATCAGAAACTCTGATGTATCCTCCAGAGATATCTTTGTAATATTCCTTCATGGCTACGAATGCTTCAACGTCGCCATAACGACGTCTCTCTAATTCTGCAGCCATATCTTTAGGAAGTCTTGCTGATTTAATAGCAGGAAGCAGCTTCTCATCAACAAACTCCTTATACTCATTAACCAAATCGAGACGAACCTGATTGATAATATCATTTACTACAATCTTGTTCTCGTCTTCAATTGGAGGTGTAATGATTATCCTGTCCTCTCCTAATGCCACATTCATAGGAGCAATGCTTAACAGTTGAATGTGTCTCATTGGAGAATTGATGATATCTAACTTGCAGAGTTTCTTAGCATAATCGATCGTCTTTTCTTGATAAAGACGACCAATTTTAATCATATCTAGTCTGAATTTGTTAATGTTCTCATCAGACCAGATGCAAGTTTGTATTTCTTTGTGACAAGCTTTATCAAGAGCAAAGTTCACCTCAAAGATGATAGCTTTAGTAATCTCATCTTTGAACTCTTCAATCTCATTGCTGTGCTTGCCAACCAGACCGATATAGTGCTTGTTGCGGCCTTCTCTGTAACCATCAGCACGTAAAGCCTTTCTGATTTCTTCTGGACTAACCATTATCCACTTAGTAACCCAGTTTGAAATCTGGCCTATGCTATACTTGATGCCTTCCATCTTCTTAAGAGTCATTAAACCAATGCTCTCATAAGATACCTTATACAGTTCCTCATTAACGCCCTTTAAAGTAACCATTTCATTAATCTCCCTTTCTGTTATTTTTTTTGATGATATAAAAAGAGAAGTAGCCATGATTGACTACTCCTCTCTGCAAACGATAGCAACAGGTTCATTTTCAAGTAACTCAACAAGTTCTTCATCAATACTGCAGCAAACCTGGTCAGTATCGAAATCAGAACCAGCCAACATGTTCTTGAATACTTCACAAGCAGGTACTACTATAACTGAGTCATGCAGACTGCAATAGTAATCAATGAACATGTTTTGCATGTCTTTACTAAGTCCAGATGCCTTGATTCTCTTCTTCAGCTCTGAAGTAGAAACAAGTCTTGCAACTTGATATTCATCAATATCCATTGAAGGATATTTAATCATGAATACCTTCCATTTCTCCTCAGGACGTTCTTCTTTCTTAAGCATCCTTTCAAGAGAATGGCAATATACTTCATGGTCCCCAAGAAAGCTCTTAAGTCCAAATGCTACTTCAAGACCTACTGTGAGACCAGCATTCTTACCATTCATCGGCACCTTAAATCTATCCAGTGCCTTATTGATTGACTTAGTAACGTTGTCTAATTTGTTGATTGCAAAATTACTGTCCATCATGACGTATTTCGGGAATACATTCTCCAGGATTTCATCCATATAGAATGCTCCTTCAAACTTATCAGGAGACAGTACTCTTGCTTTAGGCTCCAACATGCTATTAAGTCTTTCTGCAGAGAACTCTACAAACAGTCTCTTTGCAAGATTAATAGCTTTATTGGCATCTTTAGCAACGCACTTCTGGAATATGGTGCTGCTAAAATTAGAATCTGTACTCTTTAAGAATCTGAGTACAGTAAACTCAGGAACGATTCTGAAATCATAATCTGACTTCAGTGCATTCCTGTCAGCAACATATGCTATAGGTTCTTCAGGATCACCAATGATGATGATCCTGTTACGATATTGTCCGTTACGAATGTTATTGATAATCTCTTCAGTTACATCTTCATAACGGAATACAATCGGATTAGGATCCAGGGTGTAAATCAGATTTTCGATATACTCATCCTTTGTGATAATCATACCTGCCTTAATCAAAGTAGGTCTTATCTGCATGAATATACCGTTTAATGCATCTGGATGAATCCTGTATCCTTTCATCTTTAATATGGCATCTGCAACAAATGTTGCAGAACCATACATCATTCCATCCAAGCGGTTCTCATTTATTACCCCATCAAATAGGGCATATCTTCCTACAGAGCCAAGGCTAACAGAAGGAGCTTGGAACTGAGTCCATCTACCAGCCAGTTTAGCAAACTTGGCATACTGCATTTCTTTGCCATAGTCGATGCTATAAGCCCCGCTTGTCACCAAATCCAGAATTTCATCTGCTCTTCTCTTTCTCTCCTCTGTGGAAGCATCTATGAAATAGAGCGATTTCCTTCTCTCACTGGATGCTGATGACGGAAATGGCACATACTTTATTAAGCCATTCCCTTCAAATACTACTTCACCAGATTCTAAGTCGTATAACTTATCACCTTGTTTGATATAGAACTTATAGTTGCCATTCTTATCAGGCTTCATGAATATGCCATTCTCAATAGCATATTTGCCTTGTTCTTCATCCCCTGCATAGTGTACAGATATAATCTGTAATGTTGCAGGGTATTTATCTGTCGAGTTAATCCGTACAAAGTCTTTGCCATGACGGAACACAACAGAATCTTCGATGTCGAACACTCCTAATCTTGAAGCCAAATTCTCAGGGACCTTCATAAAACCTACCCTGTTGTTCAAATAGGTTTTATCATCTACTTGTACTATACCAAGTTCAATGTGGATGTGAGACAAACCACGACCACGTTTCTGAACTATAGGCATGATTCTGTCTGCAATAGAAGCTGATGTGATTGTATTCATTTCTGTTTCTGCTGACACGATTTCAATTGTCAGCGGATTCATTGACTTGATGTTGTCAATGAAATACAAAGCATTGGTTCCTAAAATATTACCAACACCATTTGCATCTACTCTGTCAAGTAGATCCTTCAGAGCCATGGAAAACTCATGACCTCTGAATATTATCTTTACCTCTTGTTCCTTGTCCATTTTGTTGAAGATGTGCATTTTCATAATTATCTCCTTTCAAATTTTTTATCCACCTTGTTCCTAGCACCATGACAGACTGATGGATATATCAGTCATGGTTTTGTCTTGACTTATTAATCCTCCTTTCTTTTGATTTAACGTGCTATGCTAGGCTAACACGTTTCAAATTTTAAAAGAGGGATTTGACACCCCTCTCTCATCAATCTGGCACTCGCCCCGTCATTATCCCGAGACAATCACTCATTGGCAGACGAATTCCAGATTCTGCACCTGGAAGGTCTCCGGCGAGAGGTCAACGGTTACGCTGCTTCCCCTGGCATCACCTCCTCTCGATCCCAGGGAAAACCCTTATCATAGGTAGGGTAGGCTGCCCTTTCTTTTGTGACGGTTAGATCCCCAGCAACACCACCTTTCGATAGTATTGCCGAAAACCCATCATTTGCAAATTGTGTGAGTACATCATGTGTACCCCAAGAACTAGTAAAGCACTGCATGTCATCGGAATCTCCTCCTTTTTCAACTAGTGATATTGTAAAAATAGCCGATCTACTGCCTACTCTCCTCCAACGTCCATCAGCAGTACGTCGTGGACACCTCCGCCCTCCAGCCTCCAGTATTGATTGTGATACCACCGTTTTTTGATAATCACCTCCTTTCTATGTATGGTTATACTTCTTGATGCATCAGAGCATAGATGTCTACCTCTGACTCATCTTCGCCTTTGGGCATGACGCCAAATTGATACTTGTACTGGTTGAATTTCTTCGGCCAGTTGACGTCATTAATAAGAAGCTTTAAAGGATTACCACGCTCGATAGGAGCATTGATGTCTATGCCATAATCCATAGCCATCTTTACTCCTAACATGGCTCGCATGGTAGCCTTATCTGTGCGGTCGCAGTAATCTTGCCACATCTGCTTTATGACAGGAATCATCCTTATGACTATCACTATCACAAAAACAATGGCAGCAAAGGTTACTAAGTCTGCCACTCTAATAGTCAACGATGGTAAAACAATGTTCACCATGATAGCTATTAAAGCAAGCAGTATGCACAGCATACATGACTTAATAAGCTTCTTACCCATATCAGCACCTCCCTTCTTAATAGATTGATTTGCTAATAGCAAGATGGTTGCATCACCTCCTTTCAAATTTTAAGAGGGAACCTTAATGGTCCCCTCTTAGTCGTTCTTCAACATATCGTTTAATTGTTTCTGCATGGCAACGTTTTGGATAACACCAACATCCTAATGCCACATCATGCTTCCTGGCCGTGTCGACTATGTACTCAACATAATCCCTAAACTTCTTATCCTTTTGAAGCCTGCGATAAAAATAACTCTCATACTTATCGCATACTTCATCACGTTGCTCTTCAGTGTACATACGAAACGGATTACCTACTGTTGTGGTTCTGTCTACTCGAATGAGCACCTCATATAGCCTATAGGTGTGATTTCTCATATTAACTATTCTTATCATCATTGACCTCCAATTCGTTCTTTATTCTCGTTAAAAACCTTCCTAAATAGTTATGGCCTACTCCATTGCATGTTCCCCAGTAAGTATCGTTCCAATGATTCTCCTCTATAATTGGTTCATTGATTTGCTTTAGTTTCTTTAATAAGTCAGGATGCTGAGTAAACTTAGCCTTTAAAACATGATACATGATTTGCAGTCTTATGTTATCCCAGTTACTATGCATCTGAACTCTTCTGCCAAGCAGTTTATTGCTAATCCCTGCTTAATTTTGTTTATCTGGCTAATTAAGCCATTTGCCTAAACCAACAGCTTGTAGATATTTTTCAGTGCCTTTATTATATGCTGCTACATATCCCAGGCGACCTGCTTTTAATTCTGGCAAATATGATGGGTTAATATTTGGCATGCCATCATTTATTATCTGTTTTATTAGCATTTTAATTTCTATGCCAGAAATAACATCATCGTTAATAACCGTAAATAAATCTATGCTACCCGCATTAATACCATCTAATACATGACCTTTATATGGGAGCAAGTCATTGACATATAGATATAGCCACCCGTTTTCATCAACTCTTTTAGGTAATTTGCCATCTTTAATAGCTTGTCTGCACCATTTAACTAGAGGTTTGCAATTTCTATATGCTTTGCCCCAGAGATAGATTTTCCAGTCATTTAATTTGGGTTTATCTATTTTTGTTTCAGGTGTTTCGGATGTGATTTTTAGCATCTCGTAAAAATCAATTAAAATATCACATTTATTAGGGCAATCAATCTGATCTACGAGCGTAATTCTTAAATCCTTAAGTTTTGCTTGCTCTTCTTTTGATAGGCACATAAGTATACGTTCCATTTCTTCAGGTTCATCATTGTAGTTGCGAAGTATTGTTAGTACATCATTTATGGTTGACATAGCCTTCCTCCTTGACATTATTTTTATTTGTTAACTCATTCAACAGGTTTTTGTATCCTTCCTCTGTCAAGCCTATTTCGCAAATAAAATATTCATCATTGTATTTCTCTAAGCTCCTCTTAACATCATCAATAATTCCTCCTTTTAGTCTAAGAGGGCCCAGCATATGAGCCCTCCTAGACTTATTATGTGTTATGCTTTATTTAGCATGTTTCTAAGTTCTTCAATCTTGCCTTGTATCTTATTGAACTCTTCCTCCTTTCTTGCAACTGCAGCATTGGCAGCGTTGATTGTAATATTAGCTTCTTCTTTTGCCTTTGTGAGGATTTCTTTTGCCCTCGATTCAGCTTCGCGTACTATCTTTGCAGCAATATCTTCTGCTTCTTTGATAATATTCGTAGCTGCTTCACGAGCATCAATAAGTGCTTGAGCTATTAAATCTTTCTGTTCTTCATAGTTGTCACGATACAGCTGCAGCACCCCAATCTGATCTCTAAGAGATGCATTCTCCTTAATAATCTCTTTTGATCTCAAGATTTCATTGCCAATCAAATCAAGATAGTTGGCAATGTCTTCTTTGCTATACCCAAGAGCTACTGTTCTGAATCTTGGGAGCTCAATCATTCCGTCCATACTCTTTCTTTCTCCTTTCAATCATGAATTTTGGAATTTCAACATATGGCCCCTTTGGTGTGGTATCAGTGATAGTAGGAGCAACAAAGCTCCTACCAACCACTGCGATCTGTCCAGAGATGCAATCCTGTATGTACACTTTTCCATCTTGAACAAATCTCTTCTTAACTGCTAGTACTTTTTTCATATGCACTCTCCTTTGTATTATCTGGTTGACAGAATCAATAGAATTGCTGCAATTGCGAACAATGCAGCCACTGTCACAATTTCGCCCTTCTTCACAACAATCACCTCCTATTAATAGCAATATTCTTGTTGCTGACATACTTGATACACAGCTCTTATCTTTCTGAACTTAGTCACCCCCTTTAATCTTTCTCTTGGTTTATCTTCATACAGAAATCTAAGAGTATAATCCTTGCTATTGTTCTTATACTCTTTGATGAAGAAATCTCTTGAAATCTCTCTGCACTTAAATGATCTGTCCTGTTCCTCGTCAAACATAAGATAGCTCAGCTTTCTCTCTTCACCATACTTGTTGATTATGGTTACAAGAATGCCATTCATTGAAATATGCTTTACAATAAAGATGCCAAGTGCTATTGATGTATAGCAGCGTCCTACTTCTACCTTCGGTGTTATTAACATTATGACCATCTCCTTTCTGTGTTTCTAAAGCTCCAATCTTTTGTCACATCAAATGGAATGCCAGGAACTACTATGTATGCAAGGTCTTCATTGTTGACAATCATGAAAGTTCCCTTCTTAATAGATTCACAACCTACGAAATAGAAAGATAATAATAACAGTTCTCTGTTGGTGTCATATGTCTCCATAGCCTCATTAAACAGTTCCTCTAAGTAATTCTCCAGTGCTCTTGCTGCTACCTCTTTGAGTTCATTTGTTGTTCTTGTTGTAATCATACGTGTTTTCTCCTTTCCTTCTCTTAAATGTTATTCGTACTTTTTCATTGCCATGTCCAGTAACTGCTTGAATGTCAAAACTTCTTCATTCTTTCCTTTGCGTCTCTTCTTAGGTTTACTTTGCTGTGGTACTTGTTGTGGTTGTGATTTGATTGGGATAGTTACTTCCATGATTATCATCTCTTTCTCACCTCCTCTCAAATTTTAAGAGGGCCACCTGTTTTAGATGGCCCTCTGTATTAACTATCTTTTAAATCTTAAACACACTTGCTTTGAGCAATGTAAACACTGGCAAGTTGTTATCAACATGTGTTATGCCAAGAACTATTCTCTTATGCAATAATGTCTTGGCCATGACAGGACTAGAAACAGCTATTTTTATGCATACAGGGTTTTCTTCAATAAGCTCACATAATACTAAGTGCTTACTTCCACAAGAACATGCCTTAAATGAATCTACTATGTAACCACATTCAGCACAAACAAAAACAAATTCTTTTAAGTTGTCGTTAAGAACTATTTCCAACATATCACTTCCTCCTTTGATTGTATATATATTAAAAGACTATTCAGTACCAAACAGGTGCTGACCAATCTTTAAGTTACAAACTATTCCGTCTATTCCCCTACTAAGTTTAGGGTTATAATAATAGACGTAATGTTTATTGAATGTTCTATAACCATTAAGAACCTTCCTTGCAGCTTCATAAGCTTGTTCAGAAGGTTCTTCTGCCCACAGGTTCTCATCATCTACACAACTGAATTGATGTAGACTACTACCAGGAAGTTTATGAAGAACAACTCCCTTGATAGTAGGTCCACCAAACAACTTACGGTTCCAGTGTGCAGCTCTATTAACCACAACAGTGCCAACAGCAAGTTTTCCAGCCATGTTGTCAACACCAGCTTCACAATGAATTACTTTAGCAAGCCAATAAAGATCATCCTCTTCTTTCTCTTCAATGGCTGCTTCTATTGCGTCCTGTGTTGCAAGGGCAAAGCCTGCTATTGGTGCTTCTGCTGATACAAAAACAAGATTATCTTCAACAACTGTTTCAATGACAATTTCTTCAATAACTATATCTTGCACTGCAATCTCTTCTGGTTCTTCTTCTGGCAATATAACTGCCAATGCTACAGGATCTGATTGTACACCTGTATCAATATTAGTAACGATTGCTGTAAAGATTGTAAGATATAAAACTGTTCCCAATACAACTAGTGATAAAAATATTTTGCTCTTCATGATATTGTCCTCCTAAGTTATTATTTGTTTTTATATTACCTTTCTCTTGTTTTATAGAACCCAAACAATTCGCCTCTAATCCATAGGGTATACAAATTATCAGGGTTTAATAGAATCTTTTCTTTAATCCATGGTTTATAACCTGCTTTTGTTAAGCAAGCTACTATTATGTCGATGTGTTGCATTATCACTTCACCCTTAACAGGCATAGTGAAATCAATGTCTAAATCACCAAATATCTTTTTATACGGTTCTCTCTTCTTTTCCATAAAGTACTCTGCAGACAGTACCCGTATACCACTTACTTTATACAGTTCTTCTAATAGCTTAATATGTGCAGGATCATTCTCAGAGAAGTCAGAGTAATTCTCTGTTCCTGTTATTTCATCATAGTTAGCATGTAATCCATCCCATGCTAAGTGATAACGGTTTAAACCATTGTAGCCAGTATCCTCAAAGATACCCTTAATGCCATCGTACACAAACCTGTACAAGAACTGTTCAAAGCCTTCCTCCTTTGTTCTTTTCTTGATATAAGGGTCAGTTATAAGCTTCTTTTCTTCTAATACAAATTCATACATGCAAATTCCTCCTTCTTTTTATTATGAGACTAACCATTTCATGAATCCACTAAGAGAGTAATGATAGTTGTTTTTGTTTACCCTGATGATGTCATTGTCCAATTTGATTGTTATGTCAGCAATGACCACATCGTGGTCTTTACTGATATTGTCCCTGATAATGTTGTACAGGTTTTCTTCAAGGTCGACAACCTTGTAAACAAAGCAATAATGTTTTGTTCCTTTACCTGTTGCATCATTAACATAATAATTGATGTTGAAATGCATCCTCCTTTCATCTGCATTGTGTGCAGTGCACCCTTCGATACACTCTTTGATAATTTCTTTGATTCTTACCATCTTTTGTTCCTCCTTTGATTTATCTTTTTAATACGTTGCTCGGAATGACACCCCCAGGGCTCAAATTCCGAGTTCAACCTTCTTAATATACAACCTGGTCCCTCCAGAAAATTTTTCTCAAATTCGATTTCGCTATTCGGCAAATTTCTATATAGCAAAATATCGTATTATAGGAAAAAGTCTTATAAATGAAAATCCGCTATATATTTTTATATGATTTCAATCCTATATATGGCTCGTTTGCCATTTTTGGCAAATGATAATGAATTTATTAAATAATGGATAATCGTGTAGTAATAACTATAGAGAGATAGTATAAGAAGGGGGAATTACATAATGGCAAAGATAGTTGTTAATAACGAAAAAGTTGTAAACGGTAAGATGAGTATTACTCGTCATCTTGATATTACAACTAATATACTTACGATAGTGGGGCAATTTGCAACACATCGTTATTTTGAAGAGATAAAGTCACTTCAATCAGAAAGATATTATATTGGAGATATTACGGTATACCAAGAATCCTTTGGAAGTGAAGATTTTAACATAGTGTACTCATTTGTAGCAGGTAGCTTCTATATTAATGGAGGAGAGACTATATACGATGAAGAGTATATAAGACAGAAAGAGAAAGAGATATATGGAGGTGAAGAAGATTAATATGGCAAAAGAGAAAGAGATAAGAGATGAAAATTTTCCATGTGATACAGTTAAGTCTGCAGAAATAACAGAGGCAGAACAGAATAGAATTAATTTTGAGAATGCAATAAAGAATCAAAACATATGGGGATATTCTGACTTAGGGTTACAGGCAAAGAAAGCTGCTATGGCTATGTTATCTACTAAGCATGGTATGTATGCTCGTGTTCCGTTATCTTGTAAGGGAGATAATTGTCCTTATTCGGATTCATGTCATTTACTACCGTATAATCTTGCTCCTGTAGGAGAGTATTGTCCTATAGAGACGGCACAGATAGAGAGTAGGTATATGGGATATGCAACAGATTTTGGCCTGGACGAATCTAGCTTTACAGATCGTAATTTAGTTGCTGAGATAATCAATCTTGATATTATGATTGAAAGATGTAAAGCATTAATAGCTAAAGAAGGAGTGCCTGTTGTAGATGTGGTAGCAGGATTATCACAAGAAGGTGAACCATTTTATAGACCAGAAGTATCTAAGTATTGGGAGGCATATGAAAGGGCACAAAAGCGTCGTAATGAAATATATCAATTAATGATGGCAACAAGAAGAGATAAGAAGAAGGATAAGGCTGATGATACACAAAGTATTCATCAAATTATTGCTACAGTTGTTGAGGCAGCAGAGAACGATTTTATTATTGAAGAAACACCTGAGCAATTTAAGGAGGGGAAATAAATGAATTTAACCAATGCATATTTAGCGAGAAATAATATAAATTGGATAGAAAACAATATTCGTTTCTCGGATTGGCGTTTAACAGAACCGATTAATTTTATTCCTACTGAACAGCAAAGAAGAGTACTTAACGATGCTTCTAAAAAAATATTGGTTGTAGGAGGCCGTTCAATAGGGAAAACAAGTCTTGTTATTGCGGATTCTATAGCTAATGTAATAAGAAGACCAAAAACCAAGTGTTTAATAATCGTGCCAACTCAATCTAGCATATCTTTTGTGTCGCGTAAGATGCAATCATGTTTAAACGCATCAAATCTAATGGATACAGTATACATGATAAGAAATAACAGTAGGGAGATATATTTCACAAATGATTCTTCTATTTATATAACGACATATTATCGAGAAATAAATTTTAAGAGTTATGACTATGTATACATAGATGAAGTTTTCTATGTAATATCGTCAAACCAAGACGCATTAAGTTATATCTCTGCAATGACAAATGATACAAAGATAATTGCTGTTGGCACTCCTTTGTCGACAACTATACGAGAAGATTGTCATGGAGCTTTCAGTATACATCATGCTCCTTCAACAAAGAGTGAGATAGTTGATGTTAATATGATAGAGAACATAAGAGGATTATATAGTGATACACATTTCATGACAGAGATATTGGCAAGTGTCATTTAGAAAGGAGAGTTGTATATGGGAAAGGTATTTAATGAAGCAGCTGATGCTTTCTCAAAGATGATGGAGAAACTTGCAACAGGTCAGGCTATTAATACTGCTAACGAGCCCATCAATAGAATAGCTAATAGCTTACTTGGTGGCGGAGAATTTGCAGCCAAGTTAATTACAAAGAAGGGCGGAAGTATATCTGATGTTTTCTATGATACATTTGGAAAGAAAGTTGCTGCAGATATGGTAGCTGAAGGAACACAGGAAGCTGCAAAACAGGCTACTAAACAATTAGACTGGGGTAAGATAGCAGGTTCATATATTGGCGTATCAGCAGCAGGGCGTGTACTTTCCGGTGGCGGAATATATAAAGATAGGCATGGCAATACAAATCTGATTGGTATTCCATTCATATAATAGGAGGACGTTATGATATTTCAAAAAGGAGATAAGATTCAGTTTAATAACAAAAATTATATAGCAATATGTGTTGATCAAGATATTGCAATCTTTGCTCCTATAAAACGTATTAAAAAAGATAATTGTCTACGCACTTTTTATAAAAGGATGATTGCATTATGTAATCGAGAAGAGTTCAGAGATAGTATAGATTTTGAATTTGTGGATGTGATTGAATGAAGATTCCAGGCACTGATGCGGCAAAAAATATATATAATGCTTTTAAATTAGGTTTTAGTCCTCAATCATTTATAGACAAATCTCCTTTTGATGCCTTAACCTCTACTTTCCATGGGGCAGGTAGGGGATTAAGTTTTAGTGGACTTATGACTGCAGGAGGTCTTATGACAGCAGGTGCTGCAACAGGTGCAGTCATAGGTTCACAAATGGAAGGAGATATGATTGCAGAGGGTGCAGTTATTGGTGCTGCTATAGGTGCTGTTGCATTACCTACTCTTGGACTTGCCACAAGAATAGGAATAGATGCCGGTCTTGCTGCTACAAGAGGTATAGGTTCTCTTGTAATGAAAGCTCCTTCTGCTGCACTCAATACTGCAAGAGTTGGAATGAGCTTTGCCAATAATGTAGGCTCTCCTTTAATGAGAAATGCAAGTGGAGCTTTTGCAGGGTTTGCATCCATGTTAGTTGATTGGGACACAACCAAAACCGGTATGGACTTATTACGTTCAGTTAAGATAACTGGGCCTATAAGCGGAGCAAAAGCAGGATTTAAAGCAGGAATGTCTCTAAAAGAAGGAATAGAGTCTATTAGAAATGCAAGTGGTTTTCTTGAGAAAGCTGGAGCTGTAGGAAGATATGCTGCCGGAAGTAAACCAGTTCAGACTGTAGCAGGTTCAATATTTAACGGTAAATTATTAATAGCTGGTGGAGCGATAGCTGCAGGATTATCTGGAGCATTTAACGAAATGAATCGTATTCGTATGGGACAAATGGACGGTCAAATAACAAGACCGGCCCCAAGAGCTTCTTCATATCTTAACAATGCAGGAGCAACAGGAGATCTCGTGTTTGCTCTTAATGCTAACAGAAGGGGGTAATTAAATGGGTGCTGGGACAAAACTTGTTGGAGATATAATGGACGGTAAGGCCTTAAAATCATTAGGGGTAGGAACTCTTTTTGGTGTGGGTCTGGACGTATACTTTGGTGTTAAGGAATATAGAGAAGCAAGAGCTGAAGGTTCAACTGTACTTGGAGCTACAGCAAGAGCCGTTGGTGAAGCCGTAGTAAGTGAAATGTTAGGCTTCGGATACTTAGGAGTACAGGCAGCAATACAATTGCCCAGATTAGGAGTAAGGGCCTGGGAAGGAATAAATCAGCAAGCAAGATCTATGGCATATAACAGCAGAAATATTCCATTCCAGAATGCAAGATTTAATGATACACCTCAAGCATACACAATGAGACAGGCAGGAATGCAATTAGCAAAAGCAGCTAAGTATAACTTGCAACAAACAATGCTTGGTAATGAAGCACAATATCTACATATGTAAAGTGAGGTGATATAAGTGGCATCAATACATAAGGCTCTTAAAGAAGTCCTGGAAGAAGTACCAAAATATAAATCGAAAGCACTTTTTAAAACTGTAAAAGAAGGAGCTACAAAATTAGATGATTTAGCTGAAGAAGAAGTTGAGTTACTAAGTAAAAGATTTTCTGATTATCTTAGGAAGGCTGGAAATGGGAAAGCTGATGATGTTGCAAGAAAATATATTGATGATATATATACTACAGACTTAAGAGTACGAAAACGTATCAATGATATAGAAGCGGCTATTGATCTCGACGAGAAAGCAGCAGAGATAAGTAAAATTACGGGTAAAGATGATCTTCGTAGAAAATTAGAAGCACAACGTAGATTTTCTACTCCAGAATATCAAGCAAGACTTAAGGACTATCAAAATATGAATTGGGACAGAAGCTTATTCTCTGTCGATGAACAGGTTGAAAACCTTAAGAAATTTACTCCTGATTTTGCAAACAGATATACAGACGACGAGTTAGCCGGAGCAATTAGAGAACTAAGAAGTCAAGGGTCATTATCTGCAGAAAGTCTTAATATTTATAGTGCACAGAAAAACGAAATCAGGAATATAATAGACAATTCATATTCATATCAGCAAAGAATAAACAATCGAGCTGCAGCTACTGCAGAAGCAGTAACGGATTCTGTAAGCACAGGTAATGATGTTACTTCTGCAAGCATTAGAAAAGCCGCTAAAAATCAAAGTGTGTACGATTACATAATGAAAAGGGAAGCTTCAAAATATGATTATGACACAATAAGAAAAGGATATTCAGACATGGATGAATTCCGTAATTATGTGTCACAACTTACAAATACTCCTGCAGACAGATTACAATCTGAAGCCGACATAAGATCTGCTTTGAGTGCTGGCCTACATAATCGTGCTTCAAATGCTAATGCGTTTGATTATATAAACTATTATAAGATCCCTCAGACTGCTGCAGGTGTCGGTATGACAGCATGGCTTGTAAATAAACTAAGCGAATCTAAAGGCCAGATGTCAAATTCTCAATTATATGGACAGCAACCATTTTAATGTATGAATAATAGAACGGTGTAAATTTTCATAAAAGGAGAATCAATATGAACTTTAAGAATGAAAGAGATCTTTCTAATCTTGTGTTCACAACCAAAATCAAATTTGTTTCTTACGGTGGCGAATATATTACACCTCAAGAAGAACAAGAATTGGTTGAGAACTTTGGTAATCCAATCATAAGTATTGGCGGAGAACAATATGTTGGTAAATATAAATACGATACAGATACAAAAGAGTTTATCGAAGATGAAGACGGCGATGAAGTAAGATTTGTTCTTAATAGCACCAAAATGATTCTCGATGAAAAATTTGAAATAACATATACAATTGATGCAAAGAAGCTGCCTAAGACTGAATATGAAAACAATACCTACTTAACAACTGCGGCTTTAGTAGCAGAAGCCAAATGCTTATTGTTTGAGACAAAGATAAAAGAAATATTAACTCAAGCTATTAACAAATTAAGAGTGAATATCAGTTACTTTGACAAAGATACTCCAGAATTTTTTGTTATATAAATTAATCATTTGACTGAAAGGAGATTCATATAATGCAATTAAAATATAAGAAATCTATTCAGAAAAAAGTAATCGTTGTGGAGCTGGAGACAATCAACTTTACTCCTCAGGAAAATAAATTACTCGATGAACTTGGCGAACCTGTTATCTCTTTTGAAAAGGTATATCCTCCAAACTTCGCTGTTCAATTTGAGAAGAAGATAAGAACCGGATTTAAAGTAAAAGTGAAATTCGATGGAACTGAAAACCTGCAGGCAGCAGCTGAAGCAGCTAATCTTTTCTTCGAAGAGATACAGGATCGACTTGCTGAAGAAATGTATATTCTGGCCGATAAAGCTAGTGATACAGATTTCAAAGTAGGAGAAGGTATTGTCAGCATTAATTATTAATTCTTTAGAGGTCGGCTTCAAAACCGGCCTCTATCAACAAGGAGGACTGATAAGTTAATGAGTGCGAAGAAACTTTCTCCGATTGAAGCTAAAAAAGTAAAAGAGATAATGGAAGATCCCGTCAAGTGGGCTCAATTATTTGTTGTTACATACGATAGTGTAAAGAAAGCATATGGCCCATGGATTGCCAGATGGTATCAGAAAGAAATGCTTCGTGACAAATCATTAAAGAAAGTTGCACGATGCGGAAGACGTACTGGTAAAACAGAGACCATGTGTATCGATGCTCTACATAGAACAAATACACATCCAAACTATCGTTGTCTTGTAGTTACACCATATGAGAACCAGGTTCGTCTCATATTCATGAGATTAAGAGAACTTATAGATGCTTCTCCTCTTATCAAGAGAGAAGTAGTAAAGATGACTAGTAATCCATATCAGATTGTATTCAAAAATGGATCTGCTATCTTAGGCTTTACTACTGGTGCCGCATCTGGTTCTGGCGGTGCCTCAATCCGCGGTCAGAAAGCTGACTATATTTACATGGACGAGGTTGACTATATGAGTGATGCCGACTTTGATACTGTTACAACTATTGCTGCAGAGCGTAGCGATATCGGTATCTTCATGTCATCAACCCCTACAGGTAGACGTTCTAAGTTCTATGAAGCATGTACAAATAAAGCAATGGGCTATACTGAGCATTATCATCCTTCTACTCATAACCCTAACTGGGGACCTGAAATGGAAGCAGAGTTTAGAGCTCAGTTATCAGAACAAGGTTATGTACATGAAATTCTTGCAGAGTTCGGTACACAGGACACTGGTGTATTCAATAAAGCAAAAGTAGACTTAGCGACAACACATGAGTTATATGCATATAATGAGCTTGATTATTATCAGCTTGAAAAATGTAAACAAAATAATCTGCATCCAAAGATGTACATTTATCCTTCTGGACAACTTGCTCCAATGAACCCTTTCAGAACTATGGGAGTTGACTGGGATAAATATGGAGCATCTTCTTCAATCATTATTTTGGATTTTGATATAAATAAAAACAAATTCAAGGTAATAAAGAGAGTAGAAGTACCAAGAGGCGAGTACTCATACGATAATGCTGTTAATACAATCGTTGAGCTTAATGAACAATATAATCCTTCCTGGATTTATTGTGACAGAGGTTCTGGAGAATATCAAATAGAGCGTCTCCATATTATCGGAGATGAAAGACCGGCAACCAATCTGAAGAATAAGGTTAAAGGTTGGCAGTTTAAAAACTCAATTGAAGTTACAGACCCTATAACATTCGAAAAGACCAAAGAGCCTCTTAAGCCGTTTATGGTTACTCAATTACAGATAGCATTTGAAAGAGAAAAGATAATACTTTCGCCATTCGATGAAGTATTACATAAACAGCTTATCGATTATGAAGTAGAAAGAATAAATGCATCTGGAGACCCTGTATTCTCTAAGGAAAACGAACACTTTGTAGATGCTCTTGGTTTAGCTTATCTGGCATTCGTATTAGAATTCCCAGAGCTTACGAAGACAATAAAGATGCCAGAGTCTAGCACAATAATAGAGTTTACTGGAGTACAACTTGGCGGTGCAGGTCTGACCAAAATGTTTAACTCTATTCAAACAAATCTTTCTTCTGATTTTAAGAAGGTATTAGAATATGATCCTACAGAATTACCTGGTGACAGACCTACAATGGTAAAAGTACCATTAGGGTACAGGAGCCCCGCCAGTGGTGGTACATGGGGATCTAGAGCCGCTGGTCTTAAACGAAGCAATTATGGCGGTCGTAGAATGTGGTAGTAAGCGGTTTTGCCCCGCTATACTATATATCCTCCCATTTAAGACGCTAGATCCCCCTCTCTAGCGTCTTGATTTTATAAGAAGAGGTGTTTATATGTCAGATATTTTATATAGACCAAATTTAGATTATGAAAAAAGCTATAGCACTAAGGGAACGTTTGAACAAGCAGAAGCAATAACTACTGACACTCAAGAAACGTCTCCTCAGGACGGATTGGGAGATATTCTTGATAAGCTTATACAGGTAGAGTCTGTTTTGTCTGCGTTACCATATGATATTGCAAAAGCTTTATCAAACGTAATCAGATGTGCAGAATACATATATGAACAAATCGATCCAAATAACTATGATCCCGATTATGTTAATTCAGATGTAAAGACTGTGATAACTCCGTCTGAAGATGAGAAAACACAAGCACCAAGCTCAGATGAAAATACTGATAATGCAGATGATGAAGGCCCTGATGGTATTTTCTCTGACACAATTCCTCTTATGAATGTCGAAATAAATAGAAAGGATCCGGTTCAGGCAATCCAAGAAGAATATGATAATACTCTTGCATCTATCTTAAAAGACTATCTTGATAAAATCCAGGTAAGCTTTAATAAGTATTTCTCAAATATAATTGCAAGTGCTGCAGAGATAGATACTTCTAACTTAGCAGCTATTAATTCAACATATGAGATAAAGACAACAGATATTCAGAATAAGAATTTACACCATGCATCAGATATGATTATACGGAGCCAGATAGTGAGAGATCAGAAGTTAAGATTATTCAGAAAGCTCTTTAATCTTAATGAGACGATATCTCATGTTCGTGCCTGTAAAGTAGCAAAAGAATTAAAGATTAGATACTATGAAGAAAAGAAAGTTTCAAACGATGAGTATCTTGATCTTGTGAGCAATGTAATGTTGACAGACTCAAGAAAAATCTACGATAAAAAATACAAAGAAAATTTGAGGAACTTATATAAATACCTAAATTCATCAGTAATATTAATTGATGAGTGCCTTATGATGTTTGTTCAGGAGGCACAGGCAAAAATGATATTAATGAAAGAAGAGGGGATTAAATTATGATTATAACACCAGTTCATGACAATGTAATAATAAAGATTGAGAAGCAGGCAACCAATGAAACAACTGCTTCAGGTATTATTATTCCAAAGGCAAAGAATCCAGAGAAGCAAGACACAGGAAAAGTCGTTGCAGTAGGATCTGGGAGAATCCTGAACGATGGCAAACATATTCCTATGTGCGTAGCAGAAGGCGATACTGTTATATTTAACAAGTTCTCTGGAACAGAAATAGAATCTGGAGACGATCTGTATTTGATTATCAAAGAGAATGACATTCTAGCTATCATTAGAGAATAGTGGTGATGATATGAAGATTCGCATCCCTTGGAGGAAGAAAGAAATAGTTGCTGTTGAAGCACCTGTTAATAATGCACAGCGTAATCTTAACTATAAGAACTTTATAGTTAAAGCTGTTGGCATGATAGCAAAACAAGGTTTTTCAAGGGAACAGTTAATTGAACCTGAATATAATCTTGAAGAGATAAGAGCTGCTGCAGAAACCGATTCTTATATTAAGATGGCATTAATGCGATATCGATATCTCGTGTATAAAGCAGGATATCAACTTAAAAGCAATAATGAAGCCGCAGCAGAATACATCAAGAAACGTTTTCGTATAATGAGTTTTGCTACAGGCAAACCAATGGATATCCTGTTTCAGGAGATAGCAGATGACATCGTTACATACGCTAATGCATTCTTGGTTAAAGCACGTGTTGATAGATTAATGCCTGGAATACATGCAAGGGGCATATTCAATGATAAGCCAATTGGAGGTTATTTCAGAATAGATCCTTCAACAATGAAAATCAAGCGTGATAAGAATGGTACCGTATTAAAATACGTCCAAGTTGTTGACGGTGAAGAAAAGCAATTCAATCCATCAGAAGTAATTCACTTCTATATGGATAGAGAAGCAAACAATGCTTATGGTACGCCAAGAATCGTAGCAGCTCTTGAAGATGTTAAGCTGTTAAGAAGAATTGAAGGTAATATTGTAAGTCTGATATATAGATTTGCAATGCCTATCTATCAATGGATAGTTGGTCTTGCACAACCAGGATTTCAGGCTACAGATCAAGAGATTAAAGAGGTTCAAAAAGAAATTGAGAATATGCCACTTGATGGCGTAATCGTCACAAATGAAAAAACAGTAATTAAGGCTGTAGGAGCTGAAGGAGAAGCACTTGATGCTTCAAAATATCTCGAGTACTTTGAAAAACGTGTCTTCACTGCCCTTGGTGTTTCTGAAGCACAAATGGGTAGAGGAGGCTCAAAACAAGACGCAGATTCAATGGAAGCTCAAGTACATGATACAGTAAAATACATTCAGAGAGTCATTGCTGTATTTACTGAGAACTACATAATAAACGAGCTTCTTTTAGAAGGTGGTTTCAATCCTATACTTAACGAAGATGATATAGTGACTTATGAATTCAATGAAATTTCACTTGATACAAAAGTTAAGATTGAAAATCATGAATTGCTTAAGTTCCAGTCTAACCTTATCTCATTTGATGAAGCAAGACATGCTATTGGTAAGAAGTCTAACATTGATGAAGATAAGTTGTATGTCAATATGATTGAAACTAAGTCTGTCATCGAACAGATAAAAGCAAAGACAGAGGGCTCATTAGAAATTGCAAAGCTTAATGCTGCAAATGCTGCAGCATCAAAAGCAGTAAGCCCTTCAGGAAATGGTCAGACAAAATCAGCAAAACCATCTGATGCTGTAGTAACAAACAATCGTCCTACTAATCAATATGGAACAACATCAGTAAAGATAAAAGAAGATTACGACGATGAGACACAAAGCTTAGAAATGTCAGAATCTACTGAATTGACTGAAAAAAGTGTAAATAAAATAAAAAAACATAAAAAATTATTCTCTTCAATATATAAAAGATATGAGAATCTGCGTAATGATATAACAGATACCAATGTTGATCTTGATATGCTGTTCCCTGTAGCAAAGGACAGCATCATGGCAGAAATCAAAACTCATATTCAGTTAAAAGCTTATGATGGTATGTCTAAGGCAATATCAGATCTGAATGTAGAGAAAGATAAAAATCATTATCTGCTTCCTAATATGAATATGTCACTTGAACAGTTCTATGAAGAAGCAGAAAAAACATTAAAAGGCATATTGAATGACATTAAGAAGAGAGTAAAAACAAATAGAGATACTACAGCAGTAAATGCTGTAGTCAATTCTCTTGAATACAGATTAAGATTCTTACTTGAGTTCATCATGCCAAAAGTATATTGGTATTCTTATATTAAAGCTGGTGCATTCTACGGCATCGAGAAAGCTTATATAGTATTCAATGGAAGTAGTGATGCAGAAACACATCCTGCTGAAATTGATACAAAAGCATTCAGTATAGATGATATTCCAGCATATCATTCATTCTGTGATTGTAAAGTCAGTTTTAAGGCAGGTGATAAGGACTAATGGCTATAATGATCAGAGAATATCTGGGCAGTGAAGGCCTTGAAGTGCAATGGGATCATCAAGAAGTTGAGACTGGACTCGATGTTACAGAATCAACTTTTGATGATATATCACCACAATCTATTATGGTTGACATAGAAGGTATTCATGTTGGCCCTACTAGAAACTATACATGGTATACAGATGGAGCTCTTCAAGGTAGCATACCAACATGGACCAAACCATATTTAAGACCATTAATCATGCATCACAATGAAAAGGACGGCAAGATTATAGGTCGAATCAGATTTGTTACATACACTGACAAAAATACGCGGTCAGGAACAGGTGCTTTAATATTTACAGCTAATGTACCAGATCCGGAAGGAAAAGAACAGATTCAGGATGGTAGATTGAAGACTGTATCTATTGGCGTAATTGTTCATGATTGCAGATGTTCAATATGCGGTCAAAACATTGCAGAAGATGGCCCATGTGAACACGAAAGAGGACAGAAGTATGACGGCAAGGTTTGTTATTGGGTTATTCACTCAATGGAAGCTAAAGAACTGTCATATGTAATAGTACCATCAGATATATATGCTCATAACATTAGGGTATATAAACCATCAAAAGCCAATATGAATATGGCAGCAAATTTTGAAAATAAAGGGGTGCTTAACGTGTCAGAAGCCAATAAGCTAACTGGTATAGTTGAAGAAACTATCATTGACGAGAATGGTGAAAAGCCTGTAGAGGGAACTGAGACCCAGACTGTAGATAATACAACCGAGCTTGAAAAGGAAAATGAAAATCTTAAGCAAAAGGTTAAAGAGCTCGAAGACAAAGTAAATGGTCTTGTGGAAGAGAATGAAAAGCTCACTAAGGCAAGCGAAGCTGCCCAGAAAGAGCTTGAAGACACCAAGGTTCTTCTAAATAAGGCTCAGAAATCTATCGATGAAGCTCAGCAAGCTCTTGAAGCTAAAGAGTCAGAGCTCAACAATGAAATTAAACTAAGAGAATCTCTTGAAGATCAGATTGTTCAACTCAATACTCAAGTAAGAGAGAACGCTATTGATAAGATAATCATGTTAAGAGGATTCCTTGGTAAGCCTGTAATAACTAAAGAAGAGCTTGAAAAGAGAAGCGACGATTCACTTAACGATGCAATTAATGACCTCAAAGAAGAATTTGAAAAGATAGGTAATGTAACACAGATTACACAGGTAGGAAGCCCTGCCCTTGTAGAAAATGACGACAATAATCAGGGCACTTCTGTGAAAGAACCAAAAAACACTGGTAATATTGATTTAGCGGAGGGCTTAGAACAAGTTTTCTCTCAACTTTTATCAACGCATCTTAATAAATAACCAAATTCTTTAAAAATTAAAGGAGAGTGAATTTACAATGGCATTATATCCATCAAAATTTAACGGACAGGATAAGCTTCAGCCAGGTGCTAGAGGTGAAATTTTTCAGGTCGACATGCCAGGCTACAGAGATGGAGCGGACCGCATCAACAGAACAAACAATAAGCTCAACACGAACGCTCATGATGTGCCGAATATTAAATATGAGTTCGACAGGAGACTCCCTGTTCTCTTCAAATACGGATTCGCATATGGATACAACCAGATCGTAATCCCGAAGGGGCGTCTTGTTGCTGTTGATCCTTATATGGATCTTGTTGACTTTGATATGAGAAAGCAGCATAACACAATTACTCTTGCAAACGGTGGTGTTCCTGTAAGACTGAGAAAGTCAACTGACGAGTACAGAGATGACAGCGGCGACGCTACAGCTCTTGTATCAACAGAGCGTCAGGGTGCACAGGTCCTTATGGAAGGCAAGGAATGGATCCCGCTCATTGGTATGGATAACGCTTATACTAAGCTGTCATTCAGACCTTTCCAGGAAGACAATGGCGGTCCTCTGGAGCAGTTGACAGATGCAGGTCTGAAGATTGATCCTAACACCGGTAAGGTTGTTAAGACAGACGGTTCACCTGCAGACGATGTTGTAAGACCTGGCAATATACCGATAGGTATCATGTCCAGAAATGAATACACTAGGGATGACGATGCGTTCAACGGCATCATGCCTGGTGCTGTATTGACAGACGCAATGGTAGAGCTTCCTTGGTTCGCATACAAGGATAAGGCTGAACAGAATCCTTGGGGTTCTGCATACGGCGGATTATTCCCTGGTGCACTCGTTAAGTCAGACGAAAACGGCCGCTTCGTTGTATCTCCTCTGTCATTCCCTGAGACAGAAGTTTCTACAATGAGCATACTTGAGTATGAGCTTGAGAGACAGCAGGTTGTTGGTCAGGTTTACGCTGTAAGCAACGATCTGTTACCTGAAGGTGCTGCTAAGTGGGCTACTTGGGCTCTCAACGACAGAATGAACTTCAATGAGTTCAATCCTGATGTATATCGTCAGAATAATAGAAAGGGAGAAGACGCAGTTGATCATTCTCCTTATAACAGTGAAGGCAAATATCCTGGATATCCTTATGATAGGACAATCGGTACTCATGATTTACATATGCTTGCTTCAACAGCACGTTCATTCAGCAACCGCATGAATCCTGAGTATCAGTATGAGAACCTTGGTATTCCTGGATTGACCGACGGTGTTAATGCTGTATCAAGACAGTATGCTCCTGAAAAAGTTGGTCGAATCAATTATGCAGGCGGTCAGGATTATGTACAGATGTTCTTCAGGACTGCAGAAGTTAATCTTGAGAAGGGCAGCCTTGAAATCGCTCTTGGTGAGGCCGCATTCGCTCCCGCTACTGAAGGTGCTGCTTTAACAGCCAAGGTTGGTAGCAACACTGCTACTTTCGTTAAGGTTTCATATGCAGACGAACTTCAGGGTATCATCGTTCTTGAGGTTACTAATAAGTCAGCTGCAGACAGCTTCTTACAGGCCAATGCACCTCAAGGTTTGGAAGTTAAGGTTAAGTATCGCAAGAGAGGCCTTGCTGGCGTTCCTACTTTCCTTGACTGGGATGGCTGCGTAGGTAGCGTAAAGATCCTGTTAACAAAATAATCAACTGAATAATCGGAGGAGCTTATGCTCCTCCGGACAATAATAATTGAATTCCAATAAAGGAGGAGTTACTCAATGAATCTTGCAGAAGCATTATATACTATAAATCAGTTGAGAGAGGAAGCTAAGGCTCAAGAGGGCAGAGGAGAGACTCCCAAGGTTTCCTCAAAGACTTTTGATCTCATGGAGAAGATGGCTCGTAATATTTCAGGCGATTATTCAATGGGCCGTGCAAGTATCCAGGAAGCATTGACTTCTACTGATACTGTTAAGATGATTCCTAAGGTTATCGAAGGACAGCTTAGAGAAGCTGCTGAGCCTGAATATCTTGGTACCCGCTTTATGAACACTGTTCATGTAGAAGGCGGCAATTCAACAGTATACGTAATCCCCGTTGTAGGTGAACTGGTAGCCAGCGAGGTTGGCGAAGGTACAAGATACAACGAAGATTATGTAGACTTCAATACCATCGAGAATTCCGCTCTGGAAATTCGTGTGAAGAAGATCGGTGTTAAGGTTGCTATCACTGAGGAAGCTATCACAGATTCCAGCTGGGACATTCTCGGAATCAACATTCGTAAGATGGGTAAAGCAATGGCTCGTTATAAGGAAGAGTGGATCTTCAATACATTCTCCAATCACGGCCATGTAGTATTTGATAACAATCTTCGTGCACAGTTCCCTGAAGCCGGAACAACTGGTAGAGCAGAAGATGGTAGCTTCAACGATACTTTGTCAGTTGAGGACTTCCTGGATCTCGTTCTTGCTCTGATGGGTAACGGTTTCGTTCCTACAGATGTTATTATGCATCCTCTGACATGGGTTATCTTTGCAAGAAACAGCATGATCGGTAACGGTCTGACATTCGGTGCATTGGGTGGCATGAATGTTCATCCTAACGGAGCTGTTCAAGGTACACCTGCTGCATTCGGTATGGCTAACAACGGTGCTGGTCAGAAGCTTATCATGAGACCTGATCAGGTTCAGAACAGACTGCCTGTTCCGTTGACTGTAAACTTCAGCCCGTTCGTTCACTTCGACAAGATCAACAAGCGTTTTGATATGTATTGCATAGACAGAAACGAAGTTGGTGTTATCGTTCAGAAGGAAGGTCTGAGCACCGAGAACTGGACAGATCCTGAGAGAGACATCAGAGCTCTTAAGGCTAAGGAAAGATACGGTGTTGGCGTTCTGAATAACGGTAGAGCAATCACTGTTTGCAGGAACATCGCAGTTGCTCCTTCCTATCCTGTGCCGCCTACAGTACGTGTTCAGACTGAAGAAGTTTAATCTTAATCATTAGACTGCGAGGCTACATGTAACAGTGTAGCCTCCATTACCAAAAAAGGAGGATATGATTAATGTCAGTAATAGGTGTTGTTAGATTAGCACCAGGGCAAGTTGGTTATTTCGATGAATTAACAAGAATTCATTTAACTATTGCTAGTCCTGAAAAGCCAGTCATCGCTGGCATGAACACAACAAATCTTAAGAGAGCAGTAAGATCTGGTAGAATACTGCTCGTTTCTGGTGTTCTTGATGAAGCTGTTAAGACACAGGCTCCTGTTGAAAAACCTCAAGCAAAGGTAGAAACTCCTGCACAAGTAGTTCAGGAAGAGCCTGTTGTAGCAGAGCCGGAAGTTAAGGAAGAGGTTCACGAGGTTGCTGCTGTTGATGAAGTTGCTGTTGAAGAAGCTCCAGTCGAAGCTGAAGCAACAGAGGCTATAGCTGCTGAAGAGGTTGTTGAAGAGCCTAATGTTGAGGAGCTTAATCCTGTAGAAGCTGCAGCTGAAGAAGTTGCAGAAGAAAAAGAGACTCCTAAAAAAACAACCAAAAGAGGCGGTTCCAAGAAGAAGCAGGAAGAAGGTGAACAGTAATGAATAAGAAAAAGGGCAAGAAGTCTAAGGGCGGCTGCAAAACAATGAAGAAGTAGTCGTGCAACAACCATATAATAAGGAGATGGTATAAATGACAAATAAGGAAATCGAGAGGACTGGAAATTATAAGGGCGTAACAAATTTCAGGATTCCGTTGAAGCCAACAACCGGAGCTCCAATCGGTAACATTGGTAAGAAAGGTAATGGTTCTGCTAAGCCATTATTCAGCGAAAGGCCGGTTCATGGCAAGCAAGTATAACTAAATAGGGGTTGAGTACCATGGTTCGAGAATTCAAGATTTCCGCAATTGATGTCGAAATGCAGAACAAATCCATAATAGTTGCATTCACAATGGATATCGATCCACTTACCATTAACGATGCAAATATTAGGGTATATAGCAAGGCATCAAGAAACGATGTTGAATACGTTTCTAAGTTGGACGGAAAGATTCTTACCTTGGAACTCATTGATTGGCCCGAACCGAACTCTGAATATGTTCTTATTATTCAACAACTGAAATCTGTGATTGGAGATGATTTAGTCTCTGGTATACGCAGAAAAGTCATATTTGAAAGTTCTATATGCTCTAAGCTGGAGATAACATATCCTGCTTATACTGAAGTCATAACTGACCTTAAGGTAGCTTGGAAAGAAGTCTTGGCATCTGAAGCACATGAATATGTTAGTTCGTATTATATAGAAATATCTTCTGAAAATGCATTTCATAATATCCTTAAAAAGGTTCTTGTGGTTGATCGAAATGAAGTAGATCTTTCTGAGCTACCTAATGGTCAATATTATGTTCGAGGCAGAGTTCAAAAAGATAACGAGTATGGAGCTTGGAGCGAAGTAATTACTTTCATTATTAGTGATAAGGCTGCAAAACCAGAGCCTATTTTTGATTCTGGAGAAGATGAAGAAGATGATATCTATGTCCCTACAATAAACATAATTGCCACTCCTCAAAATGGAGAAACTCCAGAATCAATTCTTATAGAATTTGATTGCGAAATTGATCCTGACTCCGTTGAAGACATTTTGGTTATAAGGAGGTCAATCTAATGGCTGTTGAAAAAGTTGATTTTACCTTCAAAGTTTTTGACAACTTCATAGAGATTACTCCAAAAGGCGGAGTCAAGGATAATTCCGTATATGAAATTAAACTGAAAAACCTTAAGCAGCTGAGTGGTAAGAAGTTTCTTGAATCTGCAAATATTAAGGTTTGTACAGCAATCACTCCTGCATATGCCAATATTCAAGCTGTTAATTCTCTTATAGAGAGCTGCAATATTCCGGATGATACTATTCTTTATCATATAAGAGAAGCTTCGAGATTTGTTGAATATGTTACTGGCCAATCATATAAAGAAGTTCCATTTGAGGTAGAACAATTCGTTAAATATAAAGCAGCTTATGAATGCATTCTTAGATTCCAGATCGATAAGGCATCATTAAGTGGTGAAAAAGGTCAACTTGGAGATGTTCATTTTGATAATGCGACTAAGCATGAAGACATTTCTGAATTGCTCAAAACATTAAGAGCAGAATCAAACACATGGATGGACAGACTGAGAGGATATAAATTTGAAGGAAGAGCTAAGCCACTGTCTGCAGTTAAAGGCAGCTATATTGTCAATACAAGACCTACAAACGAATATCCTCCTAGACGTACAGATTGGAGTGGTATGTAATGAATAGCTTTGACAGAAGCGTCCTAAGAATAATCGAAAGGTTTTCATATAAGTTCTTCGTTGTAATAAAGAATGAAGATGTAAAATGTACCTGTCTCAACCATGGTACAAATCAGGCTGATCCTAAATGTAAGAAATGTCTTGGAACAGGATATAAAATAAAGATAAAAGAGGTTGAAGGGGCTTCACAGGATTCCAATGTCCCTGAAACAGTTAGGCCGACTTCTGGATTCATCACTGCAAGAAACTATTATATTAAAAGCAGTGAAGTAGAGCTTGGTCTTGATGATATTATTGTTGATGGGGATAGTGTTTGGTCTGTATACCAATTGAATGACAAAACAAGTTTTCATGGAAATCAGGTGTATAGAAAATATGCCACTGTCCCCAAGAAAAGTGATAAAAGTATCTTTTTGAAGAATTTCAATGAGATCGTTGGCAGGTGATATTGGTGATTACATTAACTCATAATGCAAGTAATTCTTTATATACAAACGTTAATCGTCACAAGAACATCTTAATCATAGGAAAGGCTGCCACAGATTATAAGCTGAACCAGATTTCTTACAAGAGCTCAGAAAGTGCTGTTAAAAGCTTATATGGAGCTTCTCAATTAACAGATGCTTTTGTTCTGGCAAAATCTATGGGTGTCCCTGATATCTTCCTGGCAAACATTCAAACGCAAACAGATTATATTGAGCTTATAGATGTTATAAAGCAATATGATTTTACATACATCGTTCCTCTCGGTATAAAATTCTCTGACTCATTCTTTAATCCTGTATTAAACAGATTAATGACATATGCAGAGTTTTATCTTGAGAACATCGGTAACATAAATAATGCATTAATATTAATGACAGATAATCATGCTTCATTATATGAAAATATTGACGCTTTTCTTGGCGACATGTCAGAAAAAATAGATAGATTTAAACATGTTGCCCAGAAAGCATTGCTGAATGGAAGAAATCTATGTATGGTGGCCAATAACCTTCAGAATTATGAATATGCAAATCTTGTTCTTGCTTGTGCTTTGTGTACTGCAGAATATTCAAAGTATCCAGAAGCAGATTTTGGTCCGGCCATATTTGACATAGATGACTTTGATGTTGAAAATCTTGAGTTGGTATATTTCAAGAATAATGTATTAACAGATACAACTGTTGAGAATTTAAAAAATTTTCGAACAGAAAGCGATCAGGCTAAATTAATCAATATCGACAGGGTAATAAAATTTATAGAGCGTGAGCTGGATTTTTCGGAATTCAGAGGCAAAATATTCACTGATTATATAAAACTGAAAATATATAACAAGCTAAATGAATTTCTGAAATCTATCGTTGGAGTAGCAATCCTTGATTACGAAATCAAATCAGTCGAGTTTGTAGTCACATCTCCAGGAGCTGGCTCTATATTAAATACATTCAGTATCCTTCCTATTAATTCAATTGAAGAATTCGATATAACAATAGAGGTGTAAGGTATGGCAGGGGAAAGCTTAGAAGAACTGTTACAAAAACGAGAACAAAGAACATATACAGTCAAAACAGCAATTACTTCGTATGACAATCCAGGAATTCAAACGGCAGAAAAAAGTGCTTCGCTGTTTGACTTTATCAAGATGGTTCGAAAATTAACATCGCTTGTATTGAAGGATCTGAAAGTCGAGTTTATTCCTGATGAAAATAGACATTTTGCAACAAGTCCAGAATTGCAATTGGAACATCCAATTATCACATACAAAGTAATAACACGAGAACCAAAAGGAGAAATAAAGCCGAGACAGAGACAGACAATCAGAGAACGAACTGATGTTTTGGAAGATGCAAGAATCGGTGAAATTTACGGACAAAAATTTCAATGTATTATACAATTTAATATATTTGCAAGTGTATATGACATTGCAGAACAGGTAATGGAAAAGTTCGAGGAGATGATTTTTACATATACAGGTTATCTAAAGAAAAATGGCGTAGCTGAAATAGTCTTTCAGAAACAATTAACAGATGAAAATTATGACATGTTCCGTCAAACAGTTTCAGTCAGAAACCTCAGATATTATGTAGAGGTTGAAAAACTTACAGTGCTCTTCCAAGAAAAAATCAAAGAAATTGAGACATATGTTCTTGAATAAGAAGGAGGAATTTTCACATGGGAGTATTTGATAATGAATTAATTCTGCCAGGTACAATAACCGAAATCATGTCAGATTATAGTTATGGTTATGATACCAGCCAGTTCGGAACAACTGATTCCGTGACTATAATCGGTACAGCGTTTAACGGACCTGTTGGAAAACCT
>ENA-OWPA01000699-OWPA01000699.1-bioreactor-metagenome-genome-assembly--contig:-NODE-699-length-36742-cov-10.628365_pt1 | contig 36742 bp, 32 predicted proteins | sample MGYA00238139_ERZ651803 | MGnify/ENA primary metagenome ERZ651803 (study PRJEB26909, sample SAMN07631231) | bioreactor metagenome | isolation source: Switchgrass digestor | place: USA: Dartmouth... | reverse complement strand
CGGGATTTTGGAACGAACTTTATTTTTATAGAGCGAACTTTATTTTCATGGAGTGAACTTTATTTGAATTATACAACAACTCCCACAAAATTTCGTAATGCTATTCCACTGTTACACTCTTGGCCAAATTGCGCGGTTTATCTATATCCAGTCCTTTATTTGCAGCTACATAATAGCTGAACAGCTGCAGGTAAATTACAGACAATGACGGGCCAAAAAGCTCATTGATTTTTGGTATTTCAATAATCTCAAGTCTATCTGATGGCTCTGCCTTTATGCAGTTTCCAATAAAAAGCACCTTGGCACCGCGGCTGATGACCTGCTCCACATTGCTGTATATCTTTTCGTACAACCTTTCACAACTGGATATGGCTACAACAAGGGTATTCTCTTCCACCAGCGATATGGTTCCGTGCTTTAACTCTCCGCCGGCATATGCCTCGGAATGGATATAGGAAATCTCCTTCAGTTTTAATGAACCTTCCAAAGCAATGGCATAGTCTATATTTCTGCCAATGAAAAAGATGCTTTTATATCCTATACAGTTAACAGCAAATTTTTGGATCGAATCAATCCGCTCCAGCATTTCAGCCGTTTTATCGGGTAATGAGGCAATATCTGCAAGCAGTTTTTCTTCTGTCTCGTCTGATATTTTACCAAGCTTTCTGGCAAATGTTACAGCAAGTATATAAAGAAGTGCCAGTTGTGCTGAAAAAGCTTTTGTGGTGGCTACTGCAATCTCCGGGCCTGCGACGGTGTACAGGGTATAATCTGTTTCCTTTGCTATTGTACTGCCTACAACATTAACAATTGATAATGTAACGGCTCCCCTTCGCTTGGCTTCCCTCATCGCGGCAATGGTGTCTGCCGTTTCGCCGGACTGGCTGATTAAAATAACTAAAGTATTCCGGTCAATGATGGGATCTTTATAACGGAACTCACTGGCCAGTTCCACTTCTACTGACATGCGGCAGAGCTGTTCAAATACATATTTTGCCACCATTCCGGCATTATATGCCGAACCGCAGGCCGTGATAACAATCTTGCCAAATCTGGAAATATCCAGTTCGTCAATAATTCTGCGGTTATCTCCTTTACCAATAGCCGATTGGATGGTATCCCTCAAAACCCTGGGCTGCTCCATTATTTCCTTGAGCATAAAATGCTCGTAACCGCCCTTTTCTGCGCTGTCAAGGCTCCATGTTACAATTTCCTGTTCCTTGTGGATTGGCTCCTTGTCCATGTTGTAGAATTCCACAGTGGACTTCGTCAGCACGGCTATTTCCTTGTCGTTCATGTAATAAACCTTGTTCGTTTGCGCAAGAACAGCCGGCACATCAGAAGCAATAAAATTTCCATGCTCTGAAACTCCGACAATAAGAGGACTGTCCTTTTTTATCGCGACCAGCTTATCAGGCTCATCAAGACACATAATACCCAATGCATATGATCCTTCAAGCGCATTGGCTGTTTTAATAACGGTTTCAACAATATCTCCGTTATAATAATATTCAGCCAGCTGAGCAACAACTTCGCTGTCGGTCTGTGAAGCAAAAGTAATTCCCTTTTGTTCTAAACGCTCTTTGATCTGCTTATAATTTTCAATTATCCCGTTATGTACGATAGCGACTTTGTTTTGACTTCCAAGATGGGGATGCGAGTTGATATCTGACGGTTCCCCGTGAGTAGCCCACCGGGTGTGTCCAATGCCTAAAAAGCCAGATACAGGGCGCTGGTTAATTAGCGCCTCAAGGGCTGTCAAGCGACCTTTTTGCTTAACAACTTTAAAACCGTCATTTTCCATAACTGCAATACCTGAAGAGTCATATCCCCGGTACTCCAGTCTTTTAAGTCCATCCAGAATAATCGGTACTGCATTTTTAGTTCCTACATATCCAATAATGCCACACATAGGCTTACCTCCTTAGTTACGGTTAAAATTCCACATAGAATATATTCGAAAATTCTTTAATACATAATACTCATCACCGGCTTATCTCTTGCGGGTTTTATTCTCAAGTCTTTCTGGATAATAATGGCATGAAATAGCAAAGTAAAGCTTACTTTGAATTTTTTACCATTATTATGTATAAAAACTTGACCCTTTTATCATGGGCCACTACACCTACATCACAGTAATACAATCAAGAAAGGCGTTCATTACATAATGCGGCCAGTTAACCATCAGAGTGTAACTCTTTTTCTGATATCACATTATCTAATGAACGCCGTTGTTCAAATAGTAATATTATATGGTTTTGGCGAATAATTGTCAATTACTATTTTTATCCCTGATTATGTCCCGGGTTGGCATTCTTCCCTTACTAAAAATAATATACTATTTTCCCTGTTTTTTCAATTAAATAAATAAAAAACAATCATCATAACTGAAGAATAATCCATACCGGCTATAATCGATTATTCTTAACGCATCATCCCCTAATGAGTCAAGCCTTACTGCCGTTGTCTGTGCAAAATATACCAAAAGAATCAGAACGGTATAAACAGCGGAAAATACCCGCCCCTGTACGCTTTACAGCCAGTTTATATATAAAAAGTGATTCACCTTTTTGTATATCCATGTATACAGGAGTATCTTAAGAATGGATTACTTTTATACCGTTCCTTTTACTTTTGCAGAAATCATAAACAAGGGGTTCAGGATCGAATTTTTCGCACATTTTAGCCCAAAAACACGCAAAGACAGGTCGGAAAGACCCGTCAAATGCGTAGGATATAAATACTTTCAATGATTAAGGTATCATGCTTTCGACTACAGCTAATAACTCATCTTTTGACAAATCCTCTGATGATATTGTGTAATGGATATAACTATTAACGGTAATATCTTATGATTTGCTGTCTACAAAGGTTTTAAAATAAATATTTCCTGAACTGCATCTTCAGCTTCTTCCACCGTCCCAAGCATATGGTAGCAGAATTTGAATATAGCCCCCTGGTACTTCTGTACTATATGCTTGTATTCATTCAATGAGCCCTGTTTTACTTCTTCAATGGCTTTTTCTACTGAGTCCAACCAAACACCCTCTTTCTGTGTAAGTACTTACACCATATATAACGAGAACGTTCAGAACCATGTGACATTTATACATCTAAATAAAAACCTGAAGAAGTCAATAATGAATGCAATCCAAAGTATTTTCAAATACGATATCGTCCTGGATTTTGCAGTTTTTCAATCACTGATTTGATAATATAATCTAATCCATATCAGGATCAGATCGTGTCTTTACCGGAAATGATATTACAATTTAGCAAATGATGTGATCCTTCCTCAATACCGTTACAGTATGCGGGAATGGCCGAACTGCTTTTACGGCATTCCATCCTGTATTTGGTAGGAGACATACCCGTATGTTTCTTAACAGCAAGGGAAAAATAATTGGGATCATTATATCCCACCATCTCAGCTATTTTATTGGTCTTTATATTTGTGTTCTCAAGCAGCAGCTTTGCTTTTTCTATGCGTTTATGAACGATATACTCGTTGCAGCCTACGCCGGTAAACTTCTTAAAAAGTCTTGACAAATAACTCGGGGTTACGTATAAGTATGATGCTATTTTCGATACTGACAGATCATCGGAAAGGTGTTCTGCAATATATCGCTTTGCTTTATCCACTATCTCATGCACGTTTTTCTCTTCCTTACCACCCTGCAGCTTGAAAAGGAAAGATCTTGTCACTTCCAGAAGTTCTTCGCCGCTGACATTCATAAGGCTGTTTATAAAGGCGCTTATCTGCGAATCTGCATATGCACCCAGGTTGGTAATATATGAGTAATAAATCGAAGATGCAAGTTCATAGCAACATTTGCGTATGTAATTGTCAGAAAGGTTATAAGATTCGGTCGCATGGCAAAACCTTTCAAATTTGCACAATACTTTTTCAAAATCATCGATATTGGCGCACATTGAATTTTTGATTTCGATAAATTCCTCGCTAAACAAGCGCTCCCTTTTTCTTGCACTCTTTGTCTGAATAATGTCATTGAGTTCATCCTGCTCATAGCTTAGCAAATGCACTGCATCGCGATAGGAAATATTAAGCTGGGCAAATCCGCATACAGGATTCCCCACCACCGCCCTGGGTTTCTTGTTATATTCATCCTTGAGTATTTCATTTAATTCCTGTATCCATTCCAAAATACTCCCTTTTTTCCTGTCGACAAAGAAGGCAATAACTATCCTTCCAAAGTCATCCAATAAAGTAAGGCCCCTGTTTTGTGCATCCACCATTCCGATACAGATGTTTTTAACTGATAACGTAACAAAATCCTCATTTTTTTTATCCATCGCTGCATATAGTGTGGGTACAATAATTGCTGCCTGCATGTTTTGATCTGCGTTATAACCGAATTTATCACAGAAAGCCTTTATTCTGGCAAGCTTATGTGTTAAACGGTCATGCAGCAACTCCCTCATGAAATTCTCAATCTCCATCTGTTCAGCAACAGCTCTGGCACGGTAAACGTTAATATCCCCCAGTTCATCAATACTGCTTTTTTTAAGGAACATGACCTGTTTCCTTAAAGCTTCGGTTAATTCCACCTCATCAACAGGTTTAAGGAAAAAATCATGTACCTTCAGCTTTATACACTGGCTAGCATATTCAAACTTGTCATAGCCGGTCAATACCAGCACTCTCATGTCAGGTTTGTATTTCTTTGCAGCCTCTATAAGGTCCAGCCCTGTCATCTCATCCATCTTTATATCGGTTATCATTATTTCCGGTACGTTCTCTTTTATAATTTTAAGAGCTTCCTTACCTGATTTTGCAGTATAAACCTCTCCTATGCCTATGGAATTCCAGGGAATGGAATTACGCATACCCATCCTTATCATTTTTTCATCATCTACAATAAGTGCTTTGTACACTATATCACCTCTTTGCCAGCCTTATGATACGGAAGACGAATGGTAACCGTTACGCCCCTATGCTGATTTCTCCTATAAAACAGGCCATATTCATGTCCGAACAAAATTTTTATCCTTCTGTTCACATTCTTTACGCCATATCCCATGTCGGTGTCATAATCCGAAATTGATTGGTTTAGTTTTTCAATCTGTTCCTCAGTCATACCTCCGCCATTATCGGATACATCAATAAAAACATCATTGGCTTTTCTGCGGGCAGTTATTCTCAGTTCGCCTTTTTTGCCCTCCTTAATTTTGATGCCATGGTAGATTGAATTTTCAACAAGAGGTTGCAGCGTAATCTTTGGTATTTGAACGTCTTTGCAGGTCTCGTCAATTTCTATAACGCTTTTGATTATGTTGTCATATCTCATATTTTGAATTATTAAATAGTTCCTCACATGCTCTATCTCCTGCTCCAGCCTTATCACATCTTTTCCGTCGCTGAGGCATAGCCTGTAATATTGGGCCAGAGCCTTCACAAGAATCGAAATTTCATTATTGCCGTCTGCAGTAGCCTGCCAGTGAATACAGTCAAGTGTGTTATACAAAAAATGTGGCTTAATCTGTGACTGTAAAGCATTGAAACGTATCTGATCCATTTCCTGTTGCTCACGTTTGACCTGGAGCATTAACTCATTTATTTTATCCATCATGAAGTTAAAGCCATAGGCCACTTTCTGAAAATCAGTACCTGCGTTCTCCATTTTTATCCGGACATCCAGGTTTCCTTCTGCAGCGCTGTTCATTCCCCTGATAACATGGTCAAGCGGGCGGTATGCTTTGTTTACAATCCTTTTACATATGGAAAGCCCATAATATGTTACTGTTATGGATATAAAGGCGAGAAGAATTACTATTTTCGTCAATTATAAACACTTCTGAATCAAATTCCATTTTGTTGCTGCCAGACAATTCAGCAAACATGCTTTTATCATCTATCACGCATAACAGGCCAATCTCTTTCCCTATCTTCGAAGTGGAATATACAGGCACATACAGATTGAGCATCTTATTGCTTCTGCCCAGATATGAATCGTTATAGCTTAATCGTATAGTACTTTTTCCATAGCAATATACACTGTTTTCATAGTCCTGCTTATAGACCTGGTGGAAAGTGTTCGATATTTTTGTCAAATTGCCCCTGTAAAGGACCGAATCCAATCTGTAACTTACCAGTGCAATGTATTGCACACCATTATTCATATTAACAGCATTTTGCAAGGCATTTCTTACATTGTCGACCAGCCTGTAATAATCTTCATCATTGGGATCGCCTTTTTCCAGATACTTCTGTATGGATTCATCGATGGAAAGCCCCACGGCTAATCCGTAATAGTTCATAAAACGATTTTCATAGTTGACTGCCAGTGCTGAAAGCTGATTTCTCGTGATACTGTTGGATTGATTTATAAATGAAGAACAATAAAAAACAGTGAAAATAGTGAGCATTATAATTATTATTGTATAGATAAGGCATGTTACAAAGACATTTATCTTTTTATCAAGATTCCAATTGCTGAACTTCTGATAAAGATTACCGCTCACTATTTCACCCTTCTCCATAAAAAATGAGAATTAACTAAACAGTGTATCGCCGGTAAATTGCCTTATTATTTTTTTGTCTTTATTATGATTATACATTATTTTCTGACATTTTCATTTATGTAAATGTTATATGGTAATCTTACCTGATGCCAGGTCCTTGTTGTCACTGCTGAAGCCAATATATATTTCATATTCCATGTGCTCAAGTTCCCAGGCTGATGTATCCGGGTTATACCACATAAGCTTTTCCTTCGGGCAGGATATTGTTACCTCCTTCTCTTCCCCTGCCTTAAGCTCCACACGTTTGAATCCGCGCAATATTTTTACAGGCCTGTCAACCCGGGAATTACTGAATCCTACATACATCTGAACTACCTGCTCGCCGTCAATATTTCCTGTATTTTTAACCTTGCAGCTGGCCAGCACACTGTTTTCATCAGAATAAAAGCGTGCATCGGACAATGCAAACTCTGTGTAGGACAAACCGAATCCATAAGGAAACAGCGGTTTAATACCTTCCTTTTCCAGTTTCGTATACCCATGATAATAATTGTACCACTGGGAATCGGTGTCCCAGTTGACCTGCGGCAGGTCGCTTTCGTTGTATGGAACCACAAAGGGCAGCTTACCGCTGGGATTTACATCGCCAAACAGTATTTCTGCCATGACATTGCCCCCTTCCTGTCCCGGGTAATAAGCCATGAGTATTGAACTGACACAGTCCATCCATTCGGTCACCATTATCATATTTCCGCCTATCATGACAACTGCCGAATTTTGGTTGACAGGACCAGCCTTCTTAATTAACTCTATTTCATCCCTGTGCAGACCAAGGTTCATTCTGTCACCGCCGATAGCTCCTGTGTATCCGCTGCTTTCATCAGCAGCGACATATTCACCTTCATCATCATGATCGTATCCTACCACGAATACAACTGCATCTGCTTTTCGGGCTGCATCTGCAGCCTTTTCGGGATCGCTTCCGTCGCAATAGATAATTTCCTTATCAGGCGCTATATTTTTCAAACCTTGCAGAGGGGTTACGACATATGCGGGAAATACCCTGCTGGAACCCCAATCTCCAATATTTTCATTATTACCAAGCCTTCCGATCAATGCTATGGTTTTTATCTCGTTTCTTCTGAACGGGAGCACATTGTTCCTGTTCTGTAATAATGTTATCCCCTTTCGGGCGGCCTCTTTTGCCAGTGCAATGTGTTCGGGTGTGCCAACGTACTTTTCTTTCGGATATTCGTCATTATCTGCTTCGGTGAATGCAAGAAGAGTTCTTATTATTCTCACTGCGGCATCATCTATTCTTGATTCGGGCACCAAACCGTCTCTTACCGCTTTCACCAGTTTTTCCCCGAAATACTGTGTACAGCACATTTCTATATCCTGTCCGCCATTTGCAGCTTCGACAGTATCCTTAACACCCCATATGAAATCGCTCATTACAAAACCGTCAAAATCCCACTCTTCTTTTAATACTTTATTCAGTAAATAATCATGGTGTCCGCAGTGTGTACCTTTATATTTGTTGTAGGCGCTCATTATGCTGGCAGCTCCCGCATCAATACAGTCCTTGAAATGGGGAAGGTACACTTCGCGTTCGGTACGCTTATCGCAGTCAACACTTACTTTGAACCGGGAGATTTCCATAGAATTAAATGCATAATGCTTTACACAGGCAATAACATTTTTGCTTTGAACCCCTCTGACCAGTGCAGCCCCCATCTGCCCGATATGAAAAGATTCCTCCCCGTAAGTTTCCTGGCTGCGTCCCCATCCAGGATTATATGGAAGGTTTATGCATACACCGGCAAATGTATTTGCCCCAAATGCTCTTGCTTCTTCACCTATAGCCTGCCCTATTCTTTCCTCAAGGTGGGTATCAAACGTGGCACCACGCAGCATCGATACAGGAAAACATGTGGTTTCTCCCGAACCGCAGACAATACCTCTCGGTCCGTCTGCAAACAGCATTGGAGGAATATTTTCCCTTTCAATCCCCCCTGCGGGATATGGAACCATGTTATAGTGGCTGTTGCTTTTATTTGACATCGCTTCAGACAACATTTTTTCCAGGCTCCAGTTGCCGCCCATCAATGAGACTTTTTCCTCCAAAGTCAGCCGCTTTACTATTTCTCTCGCCCTTTGCGTATAAGACAGTCTATATTCCTTATTACACTTCATAAATACCTCCTCCTTCCTTTCTTTTGCAGAATCCGGTTATTCCCAGTTAACCCTTTACAGCACCGGCCATAATGCCCTTAACCAGTTTGTCCTGAAGAATTATAAACATAATGATCATGGGGAGCACTGTCAAAACCAGTACCGCCATTATTACCGGGATATTCATCGAATGCTCTCCCTGAAATGCCGATATGGCAAGAGGAAGCGTCTGGGATTTCTTGGACTGTGTAAGAGTATTGGCAAAGGAAAATTCATTCCATATTGCCACGCCATTGTAAATAGCCAGTGTAGAAAGTCCTGTTTTAGACAACGGCAGGATGATTTCAAAGAAATTTCTGAACTTTCCGCACCCGTCGATTTCCGCCGATTCCTCCACTTCCCTTGGTATGGTTTGCATAAATGTAGTAAGAATAAAACACGATACCGGGATGGCAAAAGCAACATTCGGTCCCACAAGTCCCCACAGCGTATCGTAGATTTTAAGCTTTGTGCTCATTTTAAAGACAGGTATCAGCGTAACATGTATGGGAATTGACATACACGCTATAATCAGCGCATATATTGGTTTCCTCAGCTTAAACTGCATCCTTGACAGAGGATATGAAGCACATGCACTGATAAACAAAAGCAACGCCAGTGAAATTGCCAGTAATATCACACTATTGAAGAAGTATTGGGTGAAGCCTTTTTTCATGACATGGATATAGTTTTCAGGATACCATGAATCGGGAAGCTGGAATACGCCTTTTTTCAGCATTTCAAATTGTCCCTTGAAAGAGTTCAGTACCATAAAAACAAAAGGAAGCCCCGTTACCAACAGCCATATGAATGCGAAAAAGAAAGCAGCCGTCCACGAGGCCCTGCTTTTCAGTTTTTCTTTTTTGTATTTATCCATTATACCAGTTCCCCTCTCTTTTTTAACAGGTTCTGTATGGTCAGGGCTATTCCCGTAACTAGTATAAACATTCCTGCTGCTACGGTTGAACCATAACCCATCTTAAAGTGTGAGAAAGAGAGTTTGTACATATATGTGGCCATAAGTTCTGTAGCGGTACCGGGACCGCCACCTGTCATAACATATATCAGGTCAAAATATTTAAGTGAGCCGATAAGTGAAAGTATGCATGCCGTTCTTACAACAGGAAGCAAAAGTGGAAGAGCCACATACCTGAAATATTGCCCTCTTGTGGCTCCGTCAATTATAGTTGCCTCATAAATTTCTGTTCCAATACTGCTGTATCCTGCCATAAAATAGACCATATAAAACGGTGTATACTGCCAGGCTATAACACCTATTACAGCGTATAATGCCTGGGGAGCCCGGCCGAGAAGATCAACCTTGCCACCTCCGAGTGCCTGCGAAATAGTGGTTACAATACCGCCGGTAGTGGCCAGTGCATATGAAAACAAAAAGCCGATCGCCACCGAAGACATCAAAAGCGGCAAAAACCATACGACCTTGAAAAAATTAAATTTTCTGCCTCCGGCATCAAGAAATGTTGCCAGCAAAATACCAAGAGGTATTTGTATTAAAATCGAGCATATCACAAGTATTACATTGTTCTTGAATGCCGCCCAGAAATTCCTGTCATTTAAAAGAACCTTCCAGTTGCTTGTGCCCACAAATGCCCTGTTTGCTGATATCCCGTTCCAGTCGTACAGGCTTATCTCAAAGGTTGAGATTATCGGATAAACGATATACACCAGCATTATAATGATCACCGGTGACAAAAACACGGCTGCAGCTATCCGTGTAGTTCTTTGCCTGCTTTGTGAAAGTGATCTTTTTTTCTCTTTGCGGTTTATCACTGGAATACCTCCACAATAATTTTGTAAATACCATCCTTTCTTACAATCAAGCCCACAGTAAATTATGTCAATATTCACTGTGGGCTTTGATTTACCAGAACTTATAAGTTGTAAAATATGAAATCATCTGTTTCCCTGCAAATATGCCATCATTGCGTCCTGAAGAGCCTTGTTGGCCTGTTCGGGTGTCATTGTCAGGCCGAATATCTCCTGGCATGTTGACTTATGAACTTCACCGACTGCAGGCGGCAGATACTGGTCATACCATAACTGAACGTTTGATGCGCTGGAGAAATCAGCCCATATCTTCTTCACGCAATGATCGGTAATGGTATCGCCCATTCCTTCAATGGAAGGTATATTACCTGCTTCGATCTGCTGTTTGTTGTAAATGTCATCGTTATAGTACTGTGTTGCCAGGATAAAGCATGCAATCAATTTTTCCCTGTCGTCACCTGTATTGAATGAGAAACCGTTTCCGATGGATGTTCCGACAACGATACTCTGATCAGCCTTACTATTTTCAAGCTTCGGGAATGAGAAATAATCAATATTCTCTTTATACCATTCAGGATTGTCTTCATTCATCATTGCTGCCTGCCATCCACCATGAAGCATCATTGCTGCTTCCTCGGTATACATGAGCTGCCTGTCCTGACCGTCATCGGTATTGAGACTGTTTACACCGTCAGGGAAATAACCGTTTCTTACCCATTTCTGAATGGTTTCTGCAGCGTACTGGAATGCTTCGGACTCAAAAGAGCCTGTGCCGGCAACTGCCTTTTCGAATTCTTCCACTCCGCCATAACGCGCAGCCAGATACATGAAATACATGGAACCGGTCCACTTGTTCTGGTTTGCAAGTGAGAACGGGATATAATTATTCTTCTTGAGCACCTCACAAACTTCTTCCAGTTCGGAAATTGTTTCAGGTACCTTTAATCCCAGTTTTGAGAATATGGTCTTATTGTAGAAAATTCCGCTTCCTGCCAGTCCTCCATATGGAACTGCGTAAATTTCACCTTTGTATGTACTCTGAGCAATTGCTGCGTCGAGGAATTTGACTTTACAGTGATTTTTCATAAGATCTGTTATTGGTACTGCAAAACCCGACTCGATATACTCTATCATCGGGCCTCCGCCCCAGTGGATGTACATATCGGGGCACATTCCGGAACTCATTGCGATAACAAGCCTTTGTTTGTATGTATCATTCTGAATGTGAGTGGTTTCAACTTTGATGTTTTTATGGTCGGCCATGAAACGATCGACTGCTCCCTGCTGTATTTTGTTTGCAGGATCCTCGGTGGCTATATCCCATAATGTAATTGTCATTTGCTTGTCGGGTACCTTTAATGTGCCATCTGTTGAAGTGCTGCCTGTTTCTGAAGCTGAAGAGCCGTCTCCTGTAGTTGCCTGGGGTGTGTTTGCGGGTTGGTTATTGGTCTGGCACCCTATTAACGTTGTACCAATAAGAACAATAACCAGTAACAGCGAGAGCTTTTTTGGAAATTTCATAAATTTATCCCCCTCTCGAAAATTCGTAGTGTCAAAAATTCAAGTTGAATTTTGACCTAAAATATTTATTTTACTGGTTTTCACCAGTTGTTTTTCATATCCCCATGAAAAATTGGAAATCTGCCATGCTTTTTTATATTGAATATATTTGACACTGCCTGAATTTTTTAATTTCACTATTTGATGCTACCATGATGATAATTTATAAACAATTTAATTTCATGTCCTTTTCCTATAATTTTGTTACCTGTTGCATACCGAAATGAACCGATAATTGAGCATAAGCTTTGTGATGCAGTAAAAAAGGATTATCGGGGGAACACATTGAAAAAAAGTCAATGAGGAAAACGGTGATTTGGATCGGTTTGTAACGGTTAAACCGTATATTGGCAGGAGTACGAATTGCCGGAATAGTTACTTAAAAACATTCAATGCTTTATATGTTGCAGCTTCACATTACCTACAATTGGGATTGCTTTATTCCCCAAGTGATTCATCAGCAGGCAGAAATTCATGCAATGTGCTATCAATTTCAATAATCTTGTAATCGGTTATGTCTCCATAATAACCAATATAGAATTTACCATTTGCATCTTCAGTATAATCCAGTCTGTAAACCAGTTTCTGATAACTTCCTGATAAAAATTCCAGCCTGTAATTCCGATAGCTGCTATCACCATGCAGCATTGCCTTTGCCACTTCTTCCCGTTTTTTGTCTGTCACTGGTTTTCCGTTTGCTATGGCTTTAACCGCTTTATCAATAACATTTAAGTCTGCTGTGCTGAACATATTCAATTGTGTACCTGATTGTTCTGATGTTGGCGGAGTTAAATAATAAATCCTAAGATAATCGGGTTTAAATTCAGTAATTCTATCCATCCTGACTTTCGAAGACAGATAGACTCCTCCATATGGCCCGTTTGATGAAAGCATCGAGGTATCATCAAGAAAAATCCATTCGCTTTGCTCAAGACCCTTGATTTTATATACATCGACATTCCGGATCGAGCCAACTTTTTCGCATAGTTCACCAATTCCTTCATTAAAGCCATTAAAACCACTAAAATCAAGCCCAATATCCTCCTGAAGGACATAATCAATGCCATCAAAACTAACCGTATCTTTCAGGTTCACTTTGATGTCATTATTACCACATGCGGCCAGTCCCCATGCCATACCAAAAATTAAAGTAACCGGAAGAAAAACAGTCAAGCTTTTTCTTAATGATTTCATATTTCCATTGAATTTCCTTTTCAAAATTCTGTTTTCACAAATGTTCAAAGCAAGTTCACCTTCAACGCACAAGAATTTATTTCCGGCTTTTCTCCGAATACCGTCGATATACTGATAATGTTCGTTTTCGGTCAAGTGATTCCGGGATTCCTCAGCTTTGCTGCCCGATTCTGTTTTTTCGGAAGAGCTATAATCTTTTATATCATGCATATTACCACTCCACGTATTCTGAAAGATTTTTAAATTAATTCTCCGAATTACAGCAAATTCCCTTTTTCTGAATAACACTGTTTTTTCAGTTTCATAATGCAGGCCGGACAATTTATATCAAATTCAAATGCTTTTTCAATGCTAAAATCCATGGATCACAGGTGTATAAATCCATTTAAGCAGGCTGATATATCATATACATCCATAGTTAACTCAGCGGTCATGATAATCAATCAGTTTTACTGACAGCATAATTATAATATAACCTGTTTCCCGGCAACAAGACAAAATCCAAAAGACGTTTTTCATTCCTGCATGTCAAACCAAATATTCTCAATTTTCAGGCATTGCGTATAAAGGAATCAATTGGTTAAATTTATATCATATTTCCATCAATAGGCATTCCTTGCCTACAGTATTAAAAAATTAGCCCGGTGGCTTTGAAAAAGAGCCGCTTGTGTTATAAGCATGAAATTGCTATTATGAAAATATAAACAATGTTAATTATCGGTATTCAGGAGGGTGATTTTATGTCCTGCTACTATATTATCGGCGTTAGGATAGAAAACAGAATCGGCAATGCGGTTAAGTTTCAGGAGATACTTACAAAAAACGGGTGTAAGATTAAAACACGCCTGGGACTGCATGAAGTAAGCGATGATGCATGTTCAAATGATGGAATTGTTATATTGCAGCCTTATGGCAACAAGGAGGATGTTGAAGCTCTGGTTAATGAACTCAACAGTCTGGAAGGCATAACAGCGCGGTATATTGATTTAAACTAAATTGATTTGATACAACGTCATAAACCTGGTATATCAGGTGGCTACAGTAAGTATTGATAAAGTAGTCCGAAGTTTTTTGCCATGAAATACTCCTTCGAAACAAGCCACAAGGCAGACGGTGACATTTATAGATTTGATTTCACCAAGCTGGATAAATGGATTGATTTGTGCGAAACACACGGGATACAATACCTTGAGATGGCACACCTTTTTACCCAATGGGGTGCCCGCTGCGCACCATAAATTTTAGTTACCGAAAACAACCGTTTTTTCAACATGCCGTCCGACAGGAACAGGATTATATGCATACAGTTAATTAATAACCCCCGGGAAAGTTAACCGCTTGCATTTTTATTAGTCCTCCTCAGTCCCATCCATTCAGGGAGCAGCAACCTGAATGAGCCCTTTTCACGGATGGCAAGAATTACACTTTGAAGCAGAATAAAGAAGCACAGCATAAGGCCGGTTGTAATACTTTGATAATACGGCTTCGTAAGCCCGGAAGCAATTACAATATTGGTAATGGTTTTTAAAGAAAGCATCCCGAAAAGCGTGCCAACTACATTTCCAACCCCGCCGGTCAGCAACGTTCCGCCTATAATATTAGATGCAATTGCCTGCATTTCCGCCTGTGTAGCATTCGCAGCGTCCCCTGCACCTGTATGTAGCAGGTAAACATAACCACTAATTCCCGATAACAGCCCGGCTAATAAATAGGCACAGAATTTTGTCCGCTTTACATTAATACCAAGTGTTAATGCGCTGTGGCTGTTTCCGCCCACCGCATAAAGGTTGCGTCCGAACCGTGTCCATTTCAGGATCACCGCCACAATAATTACTGCAGTTATTGCTACTATGACTCCCGGTTCAACCTGGGCGGGTATAAAATTACCCGTCTTCCCGTAGTAACCGATGCCCGGTAATGTAATCCGTGCCTGCTTAATTTTCAGAAAGGCTTCTTGTGTTGCTGTGCGCGGAGCAATGCTGACTATCGTTATCATCCCTCTGGCAAAGAACATACCTGCCAACGTTACTATGAAAGGCTGTATTTCCAGATATGATATTAATATGCCCTGAACCAGGCCGAAAGCCAATCCTATTCCCAAAGCTATCAGCAATGAACCGATTACGGTCCCTCCATGATCTTCAAGATAAACAACGCAGACCATAGTTACAAGAGCGGTTATACCACCACCCGAAATATCTATTCCTCCTGATATCATTACCATCGTCAGCCCACAGGCAATTATCAGCAGGTATGCATTGTTATTGAAAAGATCAAGAAACTGCTGAGGATTCAAAAAACCTCCGCCCCAGGCAATCATCGCAATCACATACATGCCGATAAAAGTGCAGACCGTTATTGTCATAAGCAGGTTAGTGTTAGAAATAGGCTCCCTGCGCTTCTTTTCTGATATTCCGGCTGATAAATCATTATCTCTTTTCATAGCATCCTTTCCCCATTACTTTGTCGGTTTTCGCACAATTGAACATCAAAACGGCAAACAACTGGCAAATGTGCAATGATGATTATAAAAACAACTACCTGTTTACACAGCTTTTATTGGGATTTTCGTTTTAACCCGTTTTTTAAACAGTTTTTTATACAGGGTAATGACAAAATCTTTTACAACCGGTGAGCTAAAAATAACGATAATTATTATAACAACTGCCTTATAGGCTTTTACCGCCGCCGAAGGAACCTTCATTGCGTAGAGCGTAACAGTCAGAGCCTGAATTATGTACGCACCAATTACCGAACCATACAAATTGAATTTTCCGCCGCTTAAAGCCGTCCCTCCAATAGCAACTGACAAAATGACATCCATTTCTGCATCCAAAAGCAGGGTTTCATGGTTTATAAGCCCTATTCTGCACACTGTAATGCATCCTGCTGTGGCAACGCTAATTCCCGATATCATAAATGCTGTTAGTTTTACCCACACAGGATTTATTCCGTTCAAATGCGCGGTTCCTTCGTTTATACCAACCACCTGTGTGTATAATCCAAGAGTGGTAAACCTTAAAACAAGTGAAATTAAAATCATGAAAATAACCATTATAATGATTGGGGTTGGTATGGGTATTCCCGGAATAAACCCTCCGATAGCGGACAGAAGGGGGCTTGAAACAGTGGGTGTCGCCCCTCCGTTTATCCAGTAAGCAATGGAACGTCCGGCAGAAAACAGAATTAATGTCGCTATCATCGGCTGAATTTTGAATACTGCAACCAATATCCCGTTAAATAAACTGAAAAGAACAGACACAAAACAACTATAAAAAAACGCAAGAATAATTACCGGTATTGTAATTTCATGCGAGCGAAGCACACTTACAAAAACACTGCCTGCTATAGCCGCTACTGCAGCAACGCTTATATCCTGCCCCTTGCAGCATGATGTTATCAGCGTCATGCCGATTGACATGATGGCAATCGCAGATGCACCGTTCAGGATACTTATAAGATTCCCCGAAAGGACAGGGTATCCCTGGTTGTTCGTTACAATGCTTATGGAAAAGAACTCAACATCCCTGATTAAGTTAAAAACAACCAGTAATAAAAGAGAAAACAATGGTATAACCAATTGAGACCTTGTAAGCTTCTTTAAAAAATTACCCATTTTATACCGCCTCCCCCGCTATCATATGCATAATGTTGTCCTGGGTCATCTCCTCGCCCTTCAGTTCGCCCACAACCCTGCGATCGCGCATAACAATAAGCCGGGAACAAGTACGCAGCATCTCCTCTATTTCAGAGGATATGAATGTAATACTGACTCCTTCTTCGGCAAGCTTCAGTATGAGTTTTTGAATTTCCACTTTTGTCCCGACATCTATGCCGCGTGTCGGTTCATCCAGAATAAGATATTGCGGATTTGTAAGCAACCAGCGCGCCAATATTGCCTTTTGCTGATTTCCACCTGACAGCGATTTTATTGGAGTATCCATAGAGGCGGTTTTTATTCCCAGTAATTTTATGTACTCATCTGCAAAAGCTTCTGCCTCAGCCCTTGAAAAGGGTCTGAAAAACCCCTTCATTACCTGCAGGGCAAGTATAATATTTTCACGCACAGACAAATCCTCGACAATACCGTCCCGTTTTCTGTCTTCAGGTAGATATCCGACACCGTGCATCATAGCATCTTTAGGTTTTTTAATTTTAACGTCTTTCCCTCTTATCTTCATTCTTCCACCGGTTATCTTGTCAGCGGCGAAAATGGCGCGTACGCTTTCGCTCCTGCCCGACCCAAGCAGTCCTGTAAATCCGTTTACTTCTCCCTTTGATATTTTAAAATCAAACGCATTGGGACAGTTTGTGCTGGATAATCCAACTGCTTCGTAAACCGGAGGAGCATCCGGTCTTTCATCAGGCAGTTTCCGCTTCTTAAGTGTTGAAACGTCCTCAAGGTCTTTCCCCATCATCTTTGAAATAAGCTGTACGCGCGGCAAATCCTTTACTTCATACTCCCCTACCGGTTCTCCGTTCCGTAAAACGGTTATCCTGTCGCTTATCTCATACACCTGGTCAAGAAAGTGTGTGATAAAAATTATGCCAACACCGCGCGATTTCAGCTCCCTCATCAGTGAGAAGAGTTTTTCAACCTCCTGTTCATCCAGCGAGGAAGTGGGCTCGTCAAGTATAAGCACTTTGCATTCCATATCAACAGCACGGGCTATGGCCACCATCTGTTGTACCGCTATTGAACAAGTGCCAAGCTGTTGGGTGGCTCTCGCAGGGATATTCAGCTTTGCAAGTATCTCTGACGTCTTCTTTTTCATCGAACGCCAGTTAACCAAACGGTAATTGCCGCGGCCGATAAACATATTCTCTGCAACCGTGAGATTCGGGCACAGGGTTATCTCCTGGTATACCGTACTGATGCCCAGATTCTGTGCCTCGTGAGGCGATTTTACGCTGATTTCTTTTAAACTGCCGCCTGTATCCAGAAAAATCTGGCCTGAATCTTTCGGATATACTCCAGTCAGAATTTTAATCAATGTGGATTTTCCGGCTCCGTTTTCGCCCATCAGGGCATGAATCTCGCCCTTTCTGAGTGTAAAATCAACATTTTGCAAAGCACGGACGCCAGGGAACGATTTATTTATATTTCTCATAGATAAAACAATGTTGTTTTGCATGGCCACCATCCTTAAAATGCCGGAAGTTTGATTCAACAGCGATGTAAGTATGCGGAAAATACGCATACTTAACATCGCACACATTCATAAAATTTCGATAACTGGGTGGCGGTTTATTATTCGCCGTTAATCTCCGATGCCATACTTATCTATATCTGCCTCGGTGATTGATTTTGCGTCAAAGTATCTTTCTTCATTAATGATAATTTTTTCAGTAAGTTTTTCGCCTTTTTCAAGTGCCTGTATCATTTCATGTATTTTCTCTGCCTGGAACGGGCTGCACTGAACATCAAGGTTCCAGTTGCCTGCGAGCACTTCCCTGAGAGCCCACTTATTGAAGTCAAAGCCTATTACAATGACTTCCCCGTTTACACCGTGGGTAATGCCGGCCTCATCCAGCGCTGCGACTGCTCCCTTGGCCATACCGTCATTTTCTGCATAAATAACATTGAATTTTTCCCCTGAATTGATTACCGATTCTACAATCTGTTTCGCTGTAGCTTCATCCCATGTAGCAGTCTGCTGAATGACACGTTTCATGGTGCCTTTTTCAAACTGTTCATCCAGTGGCTTTGTGCGTCCAATCTGAGCATCGCTGCCCATCGCACCTTGAATATGTACGACATTATACTCCGGAAGTTTTTGATCCAGCAGCCACTGAACAGCCATTTTACCCTGCGCCTCCATGTCGGAAACAACAGCGGCTTCAAACAGGCTATCGTCTACATTCATCATCCGGTCAAAGAGGAATACTTTTATGCCGGCTTTCTTCGCATTTTCAAGAACGTCGGTCCATCCATCGGTTGCGGCAGCAGAGATAAGCAGATAGTCCACACCGTCAGTGATAAACTGCTGAGCTGCGTTCAATTGCTCATCATTCTTAAGGCTGTAGAAAGTTGAAACTTTATAGCCGTTTGCTTCATTGAATACTCTTTCAAAGTCTGCCACGTTTGCAGCACGATATCCGGATTCGGAAGGCGGGTTGTTAACAATGCCGACTCTGATGAGGTTACCGGTTGATGGTTCATCCTTAACTGAAGTTCCGGGTGTTGTTTCTGCAGGAGCTGCAGTTTTTGTACCGCACGCTGTTAATGTTAAAATAAATACAGCAACCAGGATAAAGGCCAGGATTCTTTTCATTTTTCATTCCCCTTTCTTTTTTCTTTTGTGCAGATTGTATAATTTCTGAAGTCCAAAAACAATATTTTCAGGCGAAGTGTATAAAAAAACTAACAAAATCATTTAAAAAACTAACATTTAAAGCTGTTCAACCCTTATTTTGTAAATTAATACATCTGTTATAAGTTAACAGTATTAATATTTCATACATTTATATTAAAATAACCAACCTAATATTCCCTGCTGTCTATTATTTCCCTGGTAATATTAGTAAAGTCAAAATAGGTTTCATCGATGTATGTTCTCCGTTCTATCGGTTCTCCGCGCTCCAGCTTTTTGATAATTTCATCCACGTACGGTCCCTGAAGCGGATTGCATTCCACATTCAATGCTATTTTCCTTGCCAGAGTGTATTCAAGTCCAAGCCTTGTAGCATCAAACGAAATTACTATTACACCGCTGTAAGGATCGCATTTTAACCCCGCCTCTTCCATTGCATCGATGGCTCCCAGTGCCTCACCATCATTTTCGCAATAAACAACATCAATATCTTTTGTCATTTTCAAAATGGAACTCATCACTTCATATGCCTTGGCTCTTGTAAAATCCCCGCACTCCTGCGCCACTATCTCCCAGTTTGGGTGCCGGCTGACTGCCTGTTCAAGGGCACTGGTCCTGCCTATCTGCGCCGAGGAACCTATTGTGCCCTGAATATGGACAATCCTTATCGGTTCCCCGGCCCTTCCCTGCCTTGCCAAAAAGTCTGCGAGCCAATTTACCGCTATTTCACCTTCGTTATAAAAGTCAGAACCGATATAAGCTGTGAAAAATTGCTCATCCTGCTGTTCTATATACCTGTCTATAACAATGACCGGTATATTGGCTTCCTTTGCTTCCAGTAAAATGGAATTCCATCCCGTTTCAACCTTTGGAGAGAATACAATATAATCCACGTCCTGCTGTATGAACATCCGAATAGCCCTGATCTGGTTTTCCTGTTCCTGCCTGGCATCATCAAAAATCAACATGTATCCGTTCTCTTCAGATAAAGAAGACTTTATACTCTCGGTGTTCGCCACACGCCATTCGGATTCGGCCCCAACCTGTGAAAACCCTACCACTATTAAATTATCTTCGGGAGTGCCTGATGAAGCCATATCTTCTTTTGCGCAGCCATTTATAAATGTAATGGTTAGGCATAACACCATGATAATAAATATTCTCATAAAGACATCTCCTTATCGCTCGTCTTCATAGGTATGGCCACTACAACTTTTGTTCCGCCGTCAAGCTTGCTATCCAACGTTAAACCATATTCTCCGCCAAACAGTATTTGTATTCGCTGGTGCACAGTTCTCAAACCAAAGCCTTCCCGCTTGTTGTCAGTAAGAGAATCCCTGACCTCCTTCAAACGCTCTTCCGTCATACCATGTCCGTTATCCATCACTTCAAGGATTATCCGGTCATTCTCAACTCTGCCGGTCAGTCGGATGGTGCCTTTACGCCGCGTATTTTTTATGCCGTGATACAGCGCATTTTCCACCAAAGGCTGAAGGGTAAGCTTCGGAACGATATATTTTTTCAACTCTTCCGGAATATTAATTTCATAATCCATTAAATCCTCGTAGCGCATCTGCTGGATTTCCAGGTAACTGCGAATGTGTTGTTCTTCCTCTTCAATGGTAATTACATTTTTTCCCCTGCTTAATGAAAAACGAAAATAGTTTGACAGGCTCGCAACCATTTTTACCGCTTCGCTGATTTCCCCGGACTCAATAAGCCATACAAGAGTGTCAAGGGTATTATAAAGGAAATGGGGATTAATCTGCGCCTGCATCAGTGCAAATTCGGTACGCCTGCGCTGCTTTTCCTGTTCGGTGGTTTTTTCAATCAGCTTTATCAGCCTCTCCACCATATTCTCAATGCCGTTGGACAATAGCTGTATTTCCTCCACATCGGCCTGAATAGGCTCACGAACGGTCAAACTGCCTTTTCCTATTGCCTCCAGCCGTTCGCAAATCATGTCTATGGGATCGACAATTTTATGACTTAATTTTTTCGTTCTTGTCAAAAGCAAAGACAGAAGAACCAGTGAAAAAACTATGGTTATAACCATAAGAAAAATCATGTTTGTAACCATATCCGACTGCAAGCTGTTCAGGTGCGCGGATTCGTAATAAAGATATGTGTACATGAACTTTTGAATCAGATCGGTCAAAATATAGATATTTTTCTCCAACTGGTCAACACGGGAATCGTACTCTTTTGTTTCAGCGATTTGCTGCATCTTTTCCTCAAGATTGCTGCACAGATTAAGCACGCTGCTTATTGCACGGATACTGTTCTTTTGTGTGGTAGTATGGTATAGCTTTTGCGCAATCTCCCTTGCCGACTGAACCTCCTTAAGCGGCAAACCTTCGGAATACTGGCTGTCAATCACATAATAGTACATTTTTAAATCTACGTCGTCTTTGAAATTTTGATTGAACTCAGAGGCCGTTGTGACATTACCCAGTATTGCATTATACCGGATTGCATACACAATCCCGACTGATGCAAGCACTATAATAACAATCATCAGGGGTATTGATACCGTCAGAATCATATTCCAGAGCCTGCTTTGCATCTTTATTTTTTTGTCTTTTCGCCTGAAAATAATGTTCACACTTTTACCCCTTTTCGATACTCGCTGGGTGTGCAACCTGTAATTTTTTTGAATACAAAGCTAAAATAGCGTGAGTCCTTATACCCGACTTCTGATGCAATTTCGTTTAAAAGCTTGTCTGTTTGGCGGAGCAGGCGTTTTGCTTCTTCTATTCTTTTGAAGGTCAGATATTCGGTTAAGGTTTGCCCGACTTCCTGGCTGAATATTGCCGAAAGATAATTAGGGCTTATGTTCACTTCCTTGGCAATTCTGTCCAGTGAAACTGATGAATCCGAAAAGTTCTTGTCTATGAAACCAATAGCATGCTTTAAAATATCGCGTTGCTGTTTTATACTTTCAAGATCGCGCAATTCGAGTGTATGCTTGATAATTTTATGTACATAACGCTTTGCGTCATCAATACCCGATATTTCATCAGGCCTTAATTCCGGCGCCCATAGGCTGTTAACGCTGCAGCCTATTGAATCCAAATATTTTATGGCCGCAAAATAAACAGACATGGTAAAATACCTGCAAAATATAGGATATGGAGCAAAATCCGCCCCAACGTTATGCAGTACCTGATCTATGAAATCATCGGTTTCTTTTTCAGTTCCGCTGCTCAGGAATTTTTTTACATACTCCATGTCAATTTCCTTTTGTGTGTCAAATTGCGGGCGGTTGTTTATGCGAAGATTCATTATGCTGGCTTCTGAAAGAATATGCTCTTCCGGGCATAAATAGCGGTACGACAATATACGGCTGGCCTCAGCAAAGCAATTCGGAATGGCGCTAAGTCTCGATACCGGTGTTCCGGAGGCAATATACCAGCTTACATCCTGCCCGGCCACTTCGCAGAGGTTTTCCACGTTCTCCATACAGTTTGCCGTATTTTGCCCGATATCGCTTTCTGTCGAGCCTTTAACCAAAACAGCATACGTTGTAATATTCCACCTGAAAAAAATCAGTTCGGGATGATCAATAAAATACTTTGTAACATTGTTCTGCACAGCCGCCAGGTTCTCGGTATAGCTTTCGGGCACGCTGCCATCATATTCGGCGCTGCTGAGCGAAAAAAGTACGATATTGTAAAACTGAGCGTTAATATCAATATTCAGATTTTTTGCAGTTTCACAGATTTCTGAAACGCTCAGTCCTCCGGTAACAATTTGCTCAAAAAATCTTCTTCGTGAAAAGTTTTCATATTCCCGGGCTTCCCGTTTAAAGTTCTCTATGTATTGTTGCTGGCGCTGCTCTTCCTGCATTTTCTCACGCATTTCCAACAGCATTTCCACCAGTTTTTCCTTGGTAACCGGCTTAAGCAGGTACCGCTCAACACCCAGGTAAATAGCCTGCTGTGCGTATGAAAAATCATCGTATCCGCTGATAATGACGATTTTTGCCCTGGGAAGTTCCTTACGTACCAGCTTTATCAACGACAACCCGTCCATAAACGGCATTTTTATATCTGTAATAAGAAGATCGGGCTGTATTTTGCGAATCATTGGCAGGGCAAGTTCGCCGTCAGAAGCGTCACCTGTATATTGAAAGCCGTACTGTTCCCATAAGACGTTCTTACGTATACCTTCGCGGACCACTTTTTCATCCTCGACAAGAAAAACCTTAAACATACCGGTTCTTCCCTTCTGATGAATGTCTGTAACAATTATGGAATGCATCGAAATGTAAGTAATGTTATGACAGAAACTTATAAATATATATTTACGTTATAGACTAATAATTACATTTGTGGAAACCAATTCTGCACATATAATATATTATCACCTTGAAAACCCGATTGTCAACAAATCCGTATGGTGTGATCTTGCCCGCCAGGTGAGTCAATCTGAAGATAAGGCTACTCCTGTTTGCTTACTGAATATCTCTTATCATCATTAACCACTCTTTTTATAGTCCTTAAGTGGATTATGAGAATGCTTTTTTTATGCTTATTTCAACGTTTTCTCTTAAGTTAGCCTACACGAATCATATAACTTTCTGTTAAAATACAATGCAAACCCACCCAGCACCAAAAATGAACCCGCCTTTGCAAGTAGAGCCGCTAAAGGTACTTCAATTCCGGCAAAGCTCGTCCAAAACGTTTGTTACTGAAGTTGTGTATACCTCAATAAAAGGAGGTGTTGCATTAGTTATGATTGTTTGTATAACATCGGGTATCCAGGCAACAATTAATGCAGTTCCTACCAGAATCAGAAAAATCTTTATACCCTTTTTAGGTACATAATTCAGTTCATCTAGCTGTATTTTCCGGAATACAGAAAACAGTCCAAAAAGAGTACATGATAAAAGACCTGTATATAATAAATGATACCGGTTTGTATGTAACGCCAAAGCAAAGACTTCCCGCATAGTGCAATGCTATAGAGAATGTTGCAGGGTACTTATTACAAGCCAAATGAATGGTATGTAAGTAAAGGCCAGAGTCAAACGTTGCCATAGCCCGCCGTACTGCAAAGCGGTCTGGAAAAATTTTTCCTTTTCTCCCAGGATAAAAAACGTAAAGAAAGTAAACGCCGCAACAAAGGATAATATGCAAACCGTTCCCAGCACGCATAAGTCAGCCATAAACGCTGCTATTCCAAGCAATAACGGGCAGAACAGCAAAGATGTGAAACCCAAAGCAGAGCCAATACCATGTATTTTGGAACAGGTATCCTGATTTTCCCGATTCTCATTCAGAGGAAAAAGGCCTGAGATAATTTCGCAGCCAAAACCGTATATTACCACAAGAATGCATACCACTAAGGACAGTCTGCCGCTAAAAAATGAGTGTATTTTGAATGCAGCAATAACGAAAACAATCCCCGAAATGATACACCATATATTGTAGTACCATTTTACCGGGCTTTGCTTGCATCCCAATACACTTAAAACCATCTTTTTATGATCGTAACCGTTGTAATATTGTGCAAGTATGAACGGTAACAGGTTATCTGTTATCATAACAGCCAGCCATATGATTAAAAACTGCTTCATCCGACCACCTTAATACACGAAGTTCAAAAAATCACTAATCGTCCGCGTGAGAATTACCTGCTTGTTTCAGGATGTTTAATGTTTCTTCAGCCCATTTCAGCTCCGCCCGGTAATGGTGTTCATGATGGCTGAATATAATACTTACCGATGTTTTGTACTCAATTGGCACAAATTGCAGTGTTTCTTTTTTGTGTGTTTCCATGGAGGCGATTGCTTTCTTCAGTTTGTCAATATAAGCCGTTAAGTGGGTTAAAATATCCTGCATATCAATAAAGTCGGAAAAATAAAATACAGCATCTGAATGGAATACTGGTTTATATTCGAATTCAAGCTGTTCAGCAATCATTTTTCTAAACGCAGAAATCCCTTTACCGGTTATTGAGTAAACAGTTTTTTCAGGTCTGCTTCCAGGCTTTTCACTGGCAGCATCAAGCAACCCGTCTGCCTTCATTTTATCAAGATGATAATAAATAGTAGGAAGCTTAATCTGGGTAAAGTCCGAAAGCTGTTCAGCTATTATCTTTTTGATTTGATAACCGTGTTGTGGGCCAAATCTTTGAAGTAAGCCCAGAATATAGAATGGTATCATTTTGGTCACCTTCTTAATAGCAAATTAGTCAGTACTGGCTATAATTATACTCAGCACTGACTAATTGTCAAGAATATCACTGTTTACCCCATCCTGCTAATCGGAGAAGCTTCTGTCCTTGCGTTTTTATGTGATCACTGGCTTATCACTTCCATTGTGGCGTCTTTTAGCCTGCAGTATAAAAAATCCTCCCCATCTTCTTTATATAATTCAAAAATACCCTGTACCACGATTTTATCATTCTCTTCCGGGTACTCGTCCGGATAAACATGGCTGCCATCCCCCCACACAAACTCCAAGCCCTGGGCACAACAGGCCAGGGCATCCTGAATAATGCAATAATGGTAGTACTTTGCTGTGGGTTCATAATATACAGGATAATATTTTCCCTCTACGCGAAAGGTTTTTCCAACGTAAGCGTCAGGGTCTGCCATCAGATTATATACAGCAGCATACACCATATCACTGCTCATGCCCGTCAGGTCGTAGTCAACATCAACTGCATCCTTTTCATTTTCTTCAGCAATATAATCCTGTTCTTCAGAATCGCTCTCTGATTTTTCTATTGTTCCCTTTCCCAAATCGGCAGTGTTATTTCCTGATTCTGCCTTGTTAATCAGTTCGCTTATCACTTTATCCACATTATTTCCTTTACCCACCCGGTTAACCATATCCCCTTCCTTACTGCAGCCTGTTACTGCTAATGGAAGAAGCAATGCAATCAAAATCTTTACCCTATGTTTCATTAAGCACACCTCCTCCTTAATATATTTCCAATTATGCAAGCCAATGCAAATGCCACTATATCAACGGCCACAATCGTTGAACCCACCGGCGTTCCTCCAAGTATTGAAACCAGCATGCCTGTCAATGCACAAAATACCGACAATATTGCAGCGCAAGCTGTAACACCCTTAAAACTTTTAAAAATTCTCATGGCTGACAATGGCGGGAAAACTACCAGGGCAGAAACCAGCAGGGCTCCAACCAGGTTCATCGCAAGTACAACGATAACAGCAATGGTTATTGCAATTAACAAGTTGTATAGTTTAACTTTTATTCCTGTAGCCTGTGCAAAGCTCTCATCAAAGGTTACGGCAAAAATCCTGTTATACAGCAAAATAAATATTGCTGCTACTGATACCGACAGAACCACGCTTAGCCATACTTCGGTCTTTGTCAATGTCAGGATTGAGGCAGAGCCGAACAGCACGGTACACACATCCCCGCTTAAGTTAGCCGACGTGGAAAACAGGTTCATCAATAAGTACCCAATGGCAAGTGCTCCTACTGAAAACATGGCTAATGCTGCATCACCTTTGATTTTGGTGTTTTGTCCTGTCTGCAGAAGCAGTATTGCGCAGGCAATGGTAATTATTAGAACAAAAGGCATATTGTCAGTGATTTTTAAAACCGTTGCAACTGCCATAGATCCAAAAGCTACATGGGAAAGCCCGTCTCCAATGAAAGAAAAACGCTTTAGCACCAGTATTACACCAAACAGGGATGAACACAGGGCTATTAACACACCTACAATGAGCGCATAGCGGACAAATGGGTATTGCATGTACAGTGCTAGCTTGTCAATGATTGCATTCATTATTCCTGCCTCCTTCGTTTCCGTCAAATATATGCCAGTTCCCGCTTTTCCTGTATTCTTCCTTTGTTCCGAAGAACACCGTTTTGCCAATATGCAGAATATGGCTTGCATGTTCAATTGCTGCGGCTACATCGTGGGAAATCATTATAATTGTGATGCCGTCACGGTGGTTGAGTTCGCCAATCAACCGGTATAAATCTGCAGCCACCATGGGATCAAGCCCCGAAAACGGCTCATCAAGAAACAGTATTTTTTGAGTCGCACACAATGCACGTGCAAGCAAAACACGCTGTTGCTGTCCTCCGGAAAGCTCACGAAAACAGCACTTTGATAAGTCACCAACCCCCATTTTTGCCATCATTTTATCTGCAAGCTGCTTTTCCGTTCTTTTGTAGAACGGACGAATTCCGCATCTCCCCTGGCATCCTGAAATAACGACTTCTCTGACTGATGCCGGGAATTCCTTTTGTACTGCGGTTTGCTGGGCCAGGTATCCGATTTCATTAATACGAAGCCCATCGCCTGTCAGTACCTTACCGTGAATTGGAGGCTGCAATCCGAGGATTGTTTTCATAAGAGTGCTCTTACCAGAACCATTTTCCCCCAGAATGCACAGGTAATCACCTGCATTGACCGAAAAGGTAAGGTTGTGCAAGATTGATTTTGCACCATATCCAATAGATAGATTCTGACAAATGATCTGTGCCATTTGCTACACATCCTTATTTCAACGCTTCTTTCAGCACTTCCAGGTTTTGCTCCATCACCGAAAGATATGTTACGCCGTTTTTCCGATCATTGGAAGTTATTGATTGCATAGAGTTCATGACAAGCACCTGTTGATTTTTGTCCTTTGTGTTTGAAATGATGGTTTCGGCAATTTTATGCTTCGTTCCGTCGATTTTAAGAACGCATGTCAATCCTAACTCATCCACCTTGCCTGAAAGGAAGGTTATTGTTTCAAAGCTGGCCTCAGTTTCGGCTGAACAACCGGAAAACGCAGCATAATAACCGAGATTATAGTCATCTGCGAGATAACGGAATGGAAAGCGATCACCGAACAGCAAAGTTTTGTTTGCGGAATTACCCACCACTTCCTGATATTGGGCATCAAGCTCGGAAAGCTTATCAATATACACAGACATATTTGCCAGATACTTATCTTTATTACCGGGATCCATTTCACATATCCTGTCAGCGATTTCCCGGCATAGAAATTTGGCGTTTTTTAATGAAAGCCATACATGTTCATCAAGATGGCCGTGTTCATGTTCGTCCTCGTGGCCATGCTCAGATTCACCTTCATGGCCATGTTCATGTTCTGATCCATCATGCTCGTGCTCTGTTTCCTGCATCCCCTCAACTATTTCCTCTTCCTTTACAGAGTCACCCAATAATTCCATCAGGTTAATAATCACCATGTCCCTGTTGACGGCATTTTTTAAAGCATCTTCAACCCATCGGTCAGATTCACCACCCACATAAATAAACATGTCGCAATTGGAAATTTTGACAATATCATCAGCTGTGGGCTGGTAACTGTGAAGATCCACGCCATTGTCAATAACCATGGTAAGTTCCGTGCTACCGGCAGCGTCTCCAATAATTTCTCTCACCCAGTCATAAGCCGGAAAAATCGTTGTAACTATATGAAACTTCCCGCTTTCATTGCTCTGTTTATTCGTGCTGCTGTAGCAGCCGGACAGGCAGAAAATAACCATAAGTGTTACTAAAATGAAAGGAATATATTTTTTCATAGATAAAACCTCCATATATTATAAAAAATATATAAACAAGGAAATACGGGTATCCATTAAGAAATGGCAAAAAAACCATACTCATAAATGAGTACAGTATTTCCCTGCGGAGGTTTTTTCAATTATCCAGCCGGACTTTCAGTGAAACCAGAGTAAACGGACCTGAATATAATACAGAAGCCTTCAGGCAGAATGAAATAAATAAGCAAACTACCAATGGAACTGCATTTGTTATTATTGCTGTGGAAAACTGTTTGAGCAAATTTTCAGCAAAAGCTAAATGAACGCATGTTGCACAGGTTCCATCAGGCCCTTCATGGTCATGTTCGTGATTTGAACAGGTTAAGATAAAGGCTGCAGACAGAAAGGAGGTCATGATGATGCAAATACCAATCAACAGGGCAATGTTCTTTACAATCCGGCTTTTAGTATTATGTTCAGGTAATTTGCAATGGATATTACACATCGTAACCCATCCTCCCTTCCTTAGATGCCTTGATATTATAAAAATTATCAGTTGCATTTAAGTATATACTTTAAATACATTTTTTTCAAGTGTTCCCATATAAACGCATATCCTTTGAACATCCTTACTAATAAAGAAAGATGCGGTCTTTATCGGCAGCACCGTCATTGACTAATCATACATAATGTCTATAACCGAAGGACGTTAAAATATCTTATCCAGTCATTTGACAAACCGGCAGGTGTATGCTAAAATTTTCTTTGCATAGGGGAGTAGTTCGCGCCTCAGGCGCGCTCCGTGTCAACATCACTGGCGGTTATTTTACTGCCTGGCCGGAGTACACCGCCCTACTTAAGCGGATAATGAACGAGACTTATGCGCGATAACACGCGCATGGTCTCGTTTTTTTTATACCTGCGTGGTGGATAAATTACTTAAATTAAATGAAAGGAGAAACAGCCTTGAAACATTATTTTATGTCAAAAGATGACGTACTTAAGGTAACAGGAAGCACTCCTGAGGGGCTTACTTCCGCCGAAGCCGAACAAAGGCTTGGCAAGTACGGCCGTAACCAGCTTGAAGAAGGCAAAAAGACAACTTTTTTCGAGCGAATCCTTGCTCAGATTTCCGATCCGATGGTACTTGTACTAATCGCCGCAGCAGTTATTTCTGGCATTACAGCCATTCTGTCATGCGAATCCCTATCCGACGTTTTTATTATACTCTTCGTTGTGGTGCTTAATACCGCACTGGGCGTAATCCAGGAAAGCAAAGCAGAAGCCGCCATTGATGCCCTTAAGAAAATGGCTGCCGCCACATCTAAGGTGATGCGCGACGGACGTATTGTGCATATTAAGAGCGAGGAACTCGTCGTTGGAGACATTGTATTGCTTGAAGCCGGTGATGCCGTCCCAGCTGACGGACGCCTTATCAACTGCGTCAGTCTTAAGGTTGAAGAAGCCACATTAACCGGAGAGTCAGTACCTGTTGAGAAAACCGATGCCGCTCTTGAAGACAAAGGAGGCGACATTCCACTTGGTGACAGGGTAAACATGGTTTATATGGGAAGCTCTGTTGTTTACGGACGTGCCATGATGGTTGTCACTGCAACAGGTATGAACACCGAAATGGGCAAGATTGCCGATGCAATCACCTCTGCACAGGAGGGCGAGACTCCATTACAGAAGAAAATGGCCCAGCTCAGCCGCATACTTACAGTTCTTGTGCTCGGTATCTGCGTCATTATGTTCGGCATCAGCCTTCTGCGCTATTTTATCTCATCACCTGTTCCAGGCACAGACTTTACTGATACGTTGCTCAATTCATTTATGCTTGCGGTAAGTCTGGCAGTTGCGGCAATACCCGAAGGTCTTGTCGCTGTTGTTACCATTGTGCTCTCAATTGGCGTTACGAGAATGTCAAAGCGAAATGCAATAATCCGTAAGCTGACAGCAGTGGAAACGCTCGGATGCACCCAGATAATCTGCTCCGATAAGACCGGGACACTCACCCAGAATAAGATGACCGTTGTCGAACACTCCGGTCATGATGAGAAACTTCTCGCAACATCGTTGGCACTGTGTTCCGACTCAGAACTGAACGAAGAAGGCCAGGCTGAGGGCGATCCGACACAGGCTGCCGTGGTCAATTATGCAAACAAGATTGGGCTGCCTAAAAATGAACTAACAAAGAAATATCCCCGTGTCGCCGAGATCCCATTTGACTCGGAACGAAAGCTCATGACCACCCTGCACAAAAAACCCGATGGCGGATTCATCCAGCATACCACAGGAGCTCCTGACGTGGTGATATCGAAATGTACGGCTTATCTCGAAGGTGGGCAGATTCTCCCGTTAACAGAGGAAAAACGCAAGTTCTTCATAGCCGAGAACAAACGCTTAGCCGGAAAAGCGCTTCGCGTTCTTGCCGCCGGATACCGCGAATGGGATACTCAGCCCGATGTTCTTACCCCGGAGGATGAAAATAACCTTGTATTTTTGGGTCTTGTTGGTATGATAGACCCTGTACGTGAAGAAGTGCCTGCAGCCATCGAGCAATGCCGCGCCGCAGGTATCCGTCCCATAATGATCACCGGCGACCATATAGACACCGCAACAGCTATCGCTCTGCAACTCGGTATAATCACCGACCGTTCCCAGGCTATTACCGGAGCCATGCTAGATGAGATCAGCGACGAAGATTTCATAAAAAATGTTGAAAACTATGGCGTTTATGCCCGGGTCAAGCCAGAGCATAAAACAAGGATAGTCAACGCGTGGCGCAGCCGCGGATATGTCACAGCTATGACCGGCGACGGAGTGAACGATGCACCTTCAATAAAGAATGCTGATATTGGTGTGGGCATGGGCATTACCGGTACCGACGTGACCAAAAATGTCGCCGACATGATACTTGCTGATGACAACTTCGCCACTATTGTATCAGCAGTAGAAGAGGGACGCCGCATATACGATAACATCCGAAAATCAATACAGTTCCTTCTTTCTTCCAACCTCTCGGAAGTTATCAGTATTTTCTTCGCAACCATACTCGGTTTTACAATACTCAAGCCCGCGCATATCCTTTTTATTAACCTGATTACCGACTCGTTTCCTGCCCTTGCTCTTGGCATGGAAAAGGGAGAAGCCGATATCATGAAGCGCAGGCCCCGCGACGCAAAAGAAAGTATTTTCTCGGGAGGAGTAGGATTTGGCGTATTCTATCAAGGCATTATGGTTTCCCTGCTCACCCTTGCTGCCTACTTCATAGGCGAGAGGATTGAGAACGGAATGTGGAGGATTGTAAACAGTGATGACGGTATGACCATGGCATTTCTAACAATGTCAATGGCAGAAATCTTCCACTCTTACAACATGCGTTCACAGTACCGGTCTATTTTTGGTATCAAGAATCATAACTTCTACCTTTTCGGCTCGATGATTCTTTCTTTCGTCCTGACCGCAGCAGTGATATATATCCCGTTCCTGCGCGATGCTTTCGGGTTTACCTTCATCAGCTTTACCGAGTATGTGATTGCCATTGCGCTTGCAATACTGGTAATCCCCATCGTTGAGCTGGTAAAACTGATTCAGAGAAAAACAAAAAAAATCTGACCTCTTATTTTCAGGAACCGGCTGTAGCAAATGCTACAGCCGGTTCCTGACTGATATGCAGTCTAAAAGGTACCATGCATTTATAATGTGTTTTTAAAGACTTTTCATTTGCTTATATAAGCTGTAAAATGGTAAACAACCCTTTCTTCACCATGTTTTTAAAGCCAAAAACCAGTCGTAAAATGTGTGTATTGCATGAGTATCCGCCCTCAAAGCTTCTGTGTAAAACCATGCAATTATATGCAGCCGGTACTCCTGTCTCCATTGTTCCCATTTGTTTGTTTCTAATTTTTGGTATATAATTTATACTAATTAAATTATTGTTTTGACTTTATTTTAGTAAGTTAAAAGAAAGGATTGCTATGAATGATTAAACTTGAAAAAACTGATGTTTACGGGTGGGAAGCTGCTATACGTGGAATGCGAAATCCTATGAACAGTTGGAAGAAGTCGGACAGTTTTATGTGTAAAGAAAGCGATAAAAAGTGTGTTTTCGGTTGCCGGTTTTCAGATGATTTGTCAACGTGTCCGGTTTACGACAACAATGATTATTTTGTCATCGGCAGAAATGATTTTAAACTTATGATGTCACTTGCCAAAGCCGATCCGGATCATCGCAAGTTTATGCGATTTATTACAGTCACCGTTGATATTACCGCCCCGTTGTACTGGTGGAAGGACCTACAAGGTAGGAACGGTTGCGAATTCATGTTCAACAATGCACAAAATAGCTGAAAAGGAATTTACTCCTGATGATTTTTCTCATGAGCATTTAATATCCGATGAACCGGTGCCTTATTCTGCTATAAGTCCAAAACAATTTCTGATGGATTTGATAAAGACGTTGAACGGTTGTCGTGAAATGTATTTAAAGACAAAAGATAAAAAATGGTGGTGGCAGATGATTCAGTTGCTTCCGACTTCATATAACCAAAAACGTACAGTCCATCTTAATTACGAAGTGTTGAAAAATATCTATTTTGCCCGTAAAAGCCACAAACTTGATGAATGGCATGACTTCTGCCACTGGATCGAGAAATTGCCGTATTCGGAGCTTATCACCGGAGAAGTTGAACTTGCTGAACAAACTTGAATAATAAACTTTCAATACTCTAAGGTATTTTAATATGTTAAAACCGGCAATGCAACAGGCTAATATTAAAAAGCCGGTTACAAAGGATGGGTTGTTTCATGGTTGCAGGACTTCCGAAAAAAATAGCTGTTATTTTTGCATTACTGCTATTGTTTTTGTTGTTTCTGTTTTTTATTATATTCAATACATATTCATCTGACAGAAAAATAATTGACAGCATTGTCGTGGATTCAAAAAGCAAATATCAGCTTTATATAGAAAGCAACGACCTGATTCTTGCAAATGGAAAAAAACTTTTATTCTTGCCGGTGATCGGAATTATGAATTAACTGAAGAACAACCAAAAATGCACTTAATTAGCAAAGGTGACAGGGAGTATATTTTAATTACGGTTGTATGGATGACAAATAAAATTGGCTCATCAGTTTCGATGTGGCTTTATGATTGCTTAAATGAAAAAGTACAGACAACAGATAACGGTATTGAAAATGTAGATTATCTTGTTAAAAAGAATGGCAACAGCTACATGCTTGAAATTCTCCGGTATGATTTAGAGTCAGATATAGATATAGTGCCTGCCTATGAAGATATATTTCCAGACAGCGGCCAATTGGAGTTTTCACGCTATATAAGCTATAGCCTGGAATCGGATGGCACAATTGCGCTGAAAAGGCGGATAGAAACCGGCGCCATGGATTGGTTAGGCAGTAACATCCTAACAACTATATACGACATTGATGATGGTAAATTAGTACCCGTTTCATTTTCAATTAATTAATAAGAACAGTTTTCCATCATGTATGCTTTATGCGGTAGTGTAAAAAATTTTGTGTATAGAGAGAGTTACTGCCTTTCTGGCAAAGAATAATGTATCAATTTATTGTCTGTTTCTTAGTAACCTGTAACAGTATTATTTCCAAAAAATTCTTGTTTTATTCATAAAATATTATATTTTATGGTAATAATTTAATAATGGGCTGGACTGCACTTTTTCCTTTCCTATTGTATTGTGAGGTCTAGCCCGTCCGGCAATGAGGACCGTTTTCTTTGGCTACTTTCTTTTTCGCAAAAGAAAGTAGCCATCTATTATGGAAACAGGTATTATATGTCGGTTGCAAAGATAATACCGAAAATGATCAAATTCGGTATTATATTCATAATAGGTCTCTTACAAATATTTTTCTACCCGGTTTCCGAATAAAATAATCAGCTGGCTTAAAACCTGGTCCCAATTCCGGAATCTTTGTGTCCATTTCTTCATTACGTTTATTGATGCAAGGTACAGCATCTTCTCCAGTGATGCATCTGATGGAAACACAGTTTTTGTTTTAGTTACTTTCCTGAATTGTCTGTGCAATCCCTCAATGATATTGGTGGTATATATTATCTTCCTTATCTCAGGCGGAAACTTGAAAAACGGACATAATACTTCCCAATTGCTTTCCCAACTCCTGAAAGCATATGGATACTGTTTTCCCCATTTTTCCTTAAGTTTATACAGATTTTCAAGAGCTTCATCCTCGTTCAAAGCAGTGTAGACCGATCTGAAATCCTTACTGAATTCCTTTATGTTCTTGTACGATACATACTTGAATGAGTTACGCAATTGGTGAATTATGCACCTTTGGATCATGGCATTCGGATATACTGCTTCTATTGCCTCTTTTAAACCTGTAAGTCCATCAACACTGAACATGAGGATTTCCTCGACTCCCCTGGTTTTTAGTTCATTCAGAACACCCAACCAGAATTTCGAAGATTCATTTTCTCCAATCCATATGCCTAAAATGTCTTTGTTTCCGTCTATATCTACTCCTATAACCACATAAGCAGCACGATTTAATACATGCCCGTCTTCACGTATCTTGTAATGTATAGCATCAAGAAAAACAAAAGAATAAATAGGTTCCAACGGCCTGTTTTGCCATTCCCTTATTTCAGGTAACAGCCTTTCTGTTATCTTGCTTACCATCTCTGCTGATATTTCTACACCGTAAAGCTCTCTGATCTGTTCATGTATATCACGGGTGGACATTCCTCTTGCATATAGAGAAATTACTTTTTCTTCAATACCGGAAACATCTCGTTTGTATTTAGGGATTATTCGTGGTTTAAACTCTCCTTTCCGGTCTCTGGGTATATCCAATTCAATTGGTCCCAGTTCACTGCGAACAGTTTTTGAAGTATAACCATTTCTGCTGTTATCAACATTTTTGTTTGCTGTATCATTTTTGGAATAACCCAAATGGCAATCCATTTCTGCCTCGAGCATCTCCTGAAGAACATCTTTGAAAGATTCTTTTAGAAATGTCAGCACTTCTCCTGGATTTTGGAAATTATTTTGTTCAATTATTTCCCGTACTACTTCTTTTGGCAATGCCATATAAAAAACTCCCTTCTGGTTTATTATTACTAATTCTTTCCAGAAAGGAGTTGTTTTAATATTTCTCATACACAAAATTTATTACATTCTCCTTTATGCTGTTACATAATTATCTTTACCGGTATAATAATGGTTGATTGTCACAAACATTGGAAAATTCGATGCGAGTCTTTACAGGCGCCGTCCTGCCACCTGTTGCTCGTCAATCAGTCTCTTCAATTCAACAGTCTGATTAATATTACATTTTGCAAACATACAGTCTCCACATGCAGTCTCCACATGGTTCCAGTTAATAGCATTGATGTTTTTGAGCTGTTGTTCATTGGAATGCTTCAAGTCAGTTATCGACAATAATTTCCCGGTAACTATCGATTTTTATAGTTGTAATACATTTTTATCAGTACATCAATACTCTCCTATTTACAATTAATTCTACATACTTTAAATATTGTATTTCTTGTTAATTTATTGCAATCTGATATTTTTTTAATTTTTGTGTAACTTTTTTACATTTATTTTGTTTTATATATAGAAAGACCAGCTAATTAAAGTCAAGAGTTTATAATAAAAATTTTGAGAAATTTTTTTAGGCTCCTGACGTTAATGA
>ENA-OWPA01000696-OWPA01000696.1-bioreactor-metagenome-genome-assembly--contig:-NODE-696-length-37063-cov-7.394744_pt1 | contig 37063 bp, 36 predicted proteins | sample MGYA00238139_ERZ651803 | MGnify/ENA primary metagenome ERZ651803 (study PRJEB26909, sample SAMN07631231) | bioreactor metagenome | isolation source: Switchgrass digestor | place: USA: Dartmouth... | reverse complement strand
AAATCAATGTTGTTTTTGTCGGTAAAAATAATGAAAACCCTTTCGTAGAAAGGGTTTTCGGACGAATTGTGGCGGAGGGCGTGGGATTCGAACCCACGTGCCGTTTCACCGGCAACTCGATTTCGAGTCGAGCTCGTTATGACCACTTCGATAGCCCTCCATGTTTAGCTGAACAGCTATTTATGTATTATAAAGCATATCGGGCCTTTTTTCAATAACGAGTAATTGGGAAGATTAGCGGCGCGGCCAGGAAACCTATGCTAACGGAGTTTGCTGAAAAACTCTTTCAGCAGGGTTTCGCATTCCTCTTCCATTATGCCTGAGTATACTATCGGAGCATGGTTGAAATTGCCCTTTCTGAACAGGTCCGCTACGGAACCGCAGGCACCGCCTTTGGGATCATAGGCTCCGAAGTATACCGATTTAATCCTTGCGTTAATTATGGCCCCCGCGCACATGGGACACGGTTCGAGGGTGACGTAAAGGTCGCAGTTGTCAAGCCGCCAGGAGTTTAAATGGGAGCATGCTTTCTGGATGGCCAGCAGTTCGGCATGGGCGGTTGCCTGCCTGCTCGTTTCCCTCAGGTTATATGCCCGGGAAATAATTTCGCCGTTTCGGACAATGACTGCGCCGACCGGCACCTCGCCAAGCTCAAGGGCTTTTTTGGCTTCATTTATCGCTTCAGCCATGTACGGATTGAACATGGTATTTGATCCTGCCTTTGTCAAAGTGTCTCAATTCAAAGTATAACATATAAAGTATGAAATTTTATCGATTCTCATAAACTTAAACATGGTTAACAGGAGATACAGCCATTACATCCGAAGAAAAGGAACATACGATGTGTCCGGTGCCAACAGGAGAATGCGGCAGATTACCGATAACATTCTCATTTTCGCCTTGCCGCTGATTTTGCTGTTTACAGTCATCTTCGGAAAGGATAAGGAAGAAAAGCCTGTCATGGCCGAAAAGGAGGCAGCAAGCAGCATATCGACCGTTTCAATTGTTGTGTACAATCATGCCGACGCTGCCATTGATGAGATGGATCTTGAAAGTTATCTTGCGGGAGTAGTGGCCGCAGAGATGCCCCACAGCTTTCATTATGAGGCGTTGAAGGCCCAGGCGGTGGCGTCAAGGACATTCGCCCTGAGCAGGATGCAGGGCCTCTATGGTTCCACGGACGGCCATTATGGCGCTGATGTGTGTACGGACCCGGGCCATTGCCAGGCATGGATATCGAGGGAACGGTTCCTGGAGACATACGGTAACGAAGAGGACTGGGAAAAGATATGCAGAGCGGTATCAGAAACACATAACGTGGTTATACAATATGACGGGGTCTTAATAAATCCTCTTTACCATTCAAACAGCGGCGGCGTGACCGAGGATATAGAGGACGTATGGAATAATGTCGGGAAGGTCCCGTACTTGAGAAGCGTTTACAGTCCATACGAGGAAGATTACTCGCAGTATGAGAAAATCAATGTTTTTTCATGGGACGAAATAAAAAGAAGGACTGAAAAGAGGTATCCCGAGGCAGGACTGGGAAATGACCCGGCGCAGGATATGGAAATAATGTCATACAGCGCAAGCGGAAGAATTGACAGTATCAGGCTCGGATCGGTCATAATTACCGGTACTGAGTTCAGGGAACTATTGGGCCTTCCGTCCACCAACCTTGAAATAAGCTTTATTGACGGAAACCAGGTCGAAATCCTCTCAAGGGGCTTCGGTCACGGTGTGGGAATGAGCCAGTGCGGCGCTGACGCGTTGGGCTCAAAAGGCTATGATTACGAGGAAATATTGAAATTCTACTATACGGGTGTAACGGTGGAAGAAATAAGGTACTAAAGTATAAAACGCCTTCCGTTGGCAATAATACAAAACGGAGGTGGATACAGTGATCAACAAGGGAAAATTTAAGGACGATGGACCTGGGAAAAAGTTTAAGCAATTTTTCAGGGAAAGTGGATTTTATATCGCGATAGTGGCGGGATTATGCGCCTTGGCGGCAGGAGCCGTATATTTTTCTACAAACCAGATACTTAGAGATCCTGAACCGGATCCTTATTACGCGGAGGAGAATGACTTTGAAGATGACGATGACTTTGGATTCGGGGGTTATATCGATCCCTTTGAGGATGAACCCGACCAAAGTTCGCTAACCGACGAGGGAACACAGTACTATGAAGACGATCCTCTGATAGGCATGGAAGACTTCGAGTATGAGCCGTCTGACGATGTGAATGACAGCGTTGACGAAACAGTTCCCGACCCGGACACCAATGTAATCTATGAAAACAAGGAACCCGGGCCAACGGAAGAAGCATCGAAACAGACATCCGGCGGAACCCAGGCAAATGCCGACGAACCGGATGATAACACGGCTACAGAGGATGTTGTTCTTGCGATAGTAAGGCCTAATTTCCAGCCTCCGGTAACAGGCAAAATCCAGATCGAGTATTCGATGGACAAGCTCGTTTTCTCTCCTACGTTCAATGAATGGCGTACCCACAGCGGCGTAGATATAGCCGCGCCGAGAGGGGAAGTTGTCCGTGCCGTAGGAGACGGCGTAGTGCTGGAAATCAAGAATGACCCGAGATACGGATTCACTGTCGTGATCGACCATAAAAACGGATATAAATCCATATATTCCAACCTTGCCAGCGACCAAACCCTCCAGGTCGGGCAGGAAGTGAAGAAAGGCGATCCTATAGGAGCAGTAGGAGCGACCGCCATATTTGAAAGCGCGGAACCCACGCATCTTCATTTCGAGCTGTACAAGGAAAACAAACTGGTAGATCCTGCCGCGTATATAGATTTTCCTGATTAAAACGAGTGCTGTCAGGGGGACGGTTCCGCTGACATCTTGCAAGCGGAACCGTCCTTAATTTTTGCATAAGCACAGATTAATCGTCATGTGATAATGCTGAGAAGCCTTATATTCAGGCCAAATCAATGAGGTACTTAAGCGCTTTTCGTTCCCTAAGCGCGGCGTATGCTGAAGCTATATCCTCAAGGGGCACGGGAGAATCCATATCATACCACATGGAGGCGTCAAGGAAGCCCTCTCTTATCCTTTTTATCACTTCATCGTGGGTTTCAGGCTCGTCATACCCGTCATTGTATACCCGGAATGAATGGGAAGCGGCAAAGGGATTTACAGCGTACTTATCTCTTGAATGCCAGCCATATACTGCGACGCAGCCGTTCCTTTTAATCAGGGACAAGGCTTTATTGACGTTCCCGGAATACCCTACAGCGTCGATTATATAGTCTATGCCGTCTGGGAACAGGTCTTTAAGCCTCTGAGCAAGATCAGCGGCCTTGTAATCCATGCTGACCTTTGCTCCCGCCTTTATGAACAATTCTTCCCGGGAAGCGCTTCCGATTACGGCTACATTGGCTCCGACATAAACGCAATGCCTTACAAAGGCAAGGGCATTGGCTCCTGATCCGGTTACCAGGACATTGTCCCCGGCTTTGACGCCGAGCCTGTTGGTATAACTTAAGGTCTCGCGCCAGGTTATCATCATGGGCGCGGTTTTTTCGCCGATGTCATCGGGTATGACCTTCTGGACCCTGGCTTTTTCCCACTGGCTGCGAGGTATGCCGTCACGCTCCATGGCAAGCCAGTCGGTGGCCACTCCATACTGGGCGAATCCGCCCCAGCAGATTCCAAGCCCGATTTCAGGCATCGCGGGCGCTCCTACGCGGGATACAAGATCGCCTTTTTTGAAGGACGTTACTTTCGATCCTGTCTTAATAACCCGGCCTACGCTCTCATGTCCAAGTATCGACGGGTAAAATATCGGACTCGGGTGTTTTTTGTCCATCAGACCCTGGTCTGTGCCGGCGCAGGTAGTGCCATAGCACATCTTTACAAGGGCCTGGTATTCATTTATCTCCGGAACAGGTACTTCACGTATCTCAAGAGAACCGTTTTCGTTCACGACTGCTGCTTTCATTGTGTACATTGATATTTCACACTCCTTTTATTAGATCCTTCACTCCACTGCGTTCCGTTCAGGATGACATGGGGGTCAGAGATCCTTCGCGTCACTGGGTTCCGTTCAGGACGACATTACTCTGCTTTCATTTTATCTGACGAATGTTTCATATTCAATAATATACGGTTATATTGTCTGACCAATTTACCGGCAAATTATTTACTTGTATTCTTCCATACTGTATTATAGATTATAAGATTTTTACCTGTATTCTTGCTTTGCAGCTTATAAAAAGATTTTGATAAAGGTTGAGTGAAGAATGAAAGCAAAATCTGTAAGCGAGTCGGTCTATCTTAAGCTGAGGGAAATGATAGAGAACGGAACCTTCACGGTTGGGCAGAAACTGCCTACAGAACAGGCTCTATGCGCACTGTTCGGAGTGGGAAGGTCTTCTGTGCGTGAGGCATCCCGTATCCTGCAGGCAAAAGGGTTTGTGGAAATAAAAAGGGGCAGCGGCGTATATGTGATCTCAAGGACCGGTTACGCCCCGGAGAATATGAGCAAATGGCTGCTGGACAATAAGGAAAGCATCCTTAACTATATGCAGGTCCGTATGGCCATAGAGGATCTTGCCATAACCCTGTTCATCCAGAACCAGGATAAGAAACAGTTAAAAGCCCTCCAGCGGATAGAGAAGAGCTTTGAAGAGGCTGTAGAGCAGGGAGACGTATACCGGATGGTCGCGATGGATGAGGCATTCCATGGGGCCATAGCCAGGGGTACCGGGAATTCATTGCTGATAAGTATAAACAAGCAGTTGGAAGAAACCTTCCAGCAGTACCGGAATATAACCTTCGCCAACGCTGAAAACAGAAATGCCGCCGTTGAAGGACACAGGAAAATCCTTGACGCTATCAGCATCCGGGATACCAACAGCGCAAGATACAATATGCGCGATCATCTCCAGGTCTCGGTCCAAAACGCCATAAACATGGCCGGCCTTTAAAAGTTGCCACGGGGACGGTTCTGATGGCAATAAGTTGTCAGAGGGGACGGTCCTAAACAGCAGATAAAGCATTAGAAGTTTGCTATTTTGTCAAGCAGGGGCGTGCTATCAGCACGTCCGTTTTTATGGTGACCTATGGTAACCCATGCATATGAGATCCTTCGTTAAAAGAACATCTATGATGTTCTATGCTCAGGATGACAATAAGGGGAGCTAAGGATGATAAAAAGGAACGCTCAGTATAGCAAAAAGGGATACTATGGATAACATTAAAAGGCGCTTCAGGATCATATAGGGCATGTCCCGGATATTTCTTAAAAGTTGTCTGATGAAAATTATCTGACAAATTTTCCGAAATTGTTGACAGTTGGTTTTGGTAAGTGCCATAATTATATTGTGGCAATAGTTGTTATATCCCTGTAAAAGTTAAACTTGTCTGATGTCCTTATATAAATATAATTAATGCGCATCATAGAGTATATAGGAGGGGTTATTATGACGAAAAAGGAAAAGTACAGGCATTTGACAGGCATTATCGCCCCTGTCGTCACACCATGGACGAAGGACGAGAGGCTTGATGAAGAAGCTTTCCGAAAACAGGTCAGGTTTATACTTGATGCCGGTGTACATGGAATCAGTCCTGCCGGTTCAACAGGCGAGGGATCGATGGTTCGCGATGAGGAGCGTAACCGTATGATCCAGATCATTAAAGAAGAAAACCATAACAATGTACCTATAGTAGCCGGGATCATCAGGCATTCCACCCGCGATGCCGTAAAAGCTGCGCTGGAAGCCAAGGCTGCAGGCGCAGATGCGCTGATGATTACTCCCATCCAATATCTCGGGGGAACCGACGCCGAGGGCAATTACCGTTTCTATAAAGCGATTTCCGACGCGGCAGGTCTGCCGATCATAATCTACAACGTAGTTCCGCAGAACGAGATAAAGCCTGAAGATGCCTATCATCTGCTGGATATAGAAAATGTAATAGGCATAAAGCAAAGCGTGGGCGGTATACATGCATTCATGCAGATGAAGACCAAGTGCGGCGAAAAAGGCCTGATGTATGCTGCCACCGATGAGATGATGTTCACCACTTTCCAGCTTGGAGCTGACGGTGCTATTGCAGCCATCCTCGGACTTTTCCCGGCCCTGTGCGTAAAATTGTGGAACCTGAACAAGGAGGGTAAATTTGAAGAAGCCCTGAAGCTGCAGGAAATGATCTATCCCATCTGGATGAATATCATAGGTTCCCAGTTCCCGCGCCGTCTTAAGGCTGCTCTCGAATGCATAGGCCGCGGCTGCGGCGAGAGCCTGTCGCCATTGAACAAGGCTTCGGAGGAAGAGTTCAAACAGATCAAAGCGGCAGTCCAGCCGTATCTTGAATACGAGAAATCCCTTAAGTAAATAGAAGAACCCTTATGCAGGCAGCCTGCTCCAGGTACTGTGCATTCAGCGCAGATACCCTGGGGCAGGCTGTTTTTCATGCAGTAAAAACAATTCTGGGACCTGCTTCATATAATGGTATGGAAGAGGAGGGAGAATATATGAAGTATGAGGAAATAAGAGAGTATCTGAAAAGGAATCCTTATTGCTTCCGCACCACTGAGGAAAAGGAGAATGAGTTCAACCTCAGGATCATGCAACGCGAAGGCAGAAAGATAAACTTTGCAAAAGCTGCCGGCAGGAAATTCGGATCAACTGAACAAAACTTATAATAAAGGGTATAGGGACTGCCTCTCGCTAATATATATAGTATCGGGACATCAAGCCGAATTAGGCGCTGTGCGGGAGGCAAGCGCATGAGACATTATATAGAGGAACGCGCCTTGGAGCTTGGGAGCTTCATAATCGAAAACAGAACGACAGTAAGGGCTGCAGCACAGAATTTTGGAATATCAAAGTCCACGGTACATAAGGATGTGACAGAGAGACTGGCAAAGCTTGATCCGATAATGGCCAGGCAGGTAAAAAGGATACTGGACGAAAATAAAGCCGAGCGCCATATACGCGGTGGCGAAGCAACAAGACTGAAATACGGGAGAGATAGCAGAAAAGTCGGTTAACCGACTTTTTGCATTTATGCGGGTTTTTCTTTTTTCTATTGATATCAGGGAAATATATTGATAATATTAAAATTGCATACAATGTTAGATACAGGCAAAGCTAAAGAAAAGGAGTTGTAAAGGTTGGGCCTTGGGTTGGATATCGGTCTGGATTTGGGGACCGCGTCTGTTTTGGTATATGTCAAGGGAAAAGGAATAGTTCTGCGAGAGCCCTCAGTTGTGGCCATTGACAAGACAACCGACAGGATCCTCGCTGTGGGTGAGGAAGCGCGAAAAATGCTTGGGCGTACCCCGGGCAATATCGTGGCTATCCGCCCGTTGCGTGAGGGTGTTATTTCCGATTACCACGTAACTGAAAAAATGCTTAAATACTTTTTAAATAAAGTCTGCACAAAAAGTTTTTTCAAGCTTTTTAAGCCAAGGGTCATGATTTGCGTGCCTTCGGGTGTAACAGAGGTCGAGAAAAGGGCCGTTGAGGATGCCGCCATGCAGGCTGGCGCCCGCAAGACCTACCTGATAGAAGAGCCTATCGCTGCCGCTATAGGTGCCGGGATAGACATAACCAAGGCCTGCGGAAGCATGGTCGTGGATATCGGCGGCGGTACCACTGACATAGCCGTCATATCCCTCGGCGGCACGGTGGTGAGCACCTCGGTCAAGGTTGCCGGGGACAAGTTCGACGAAGCCATCGTAAGATACATGCGCAAGAAGCATAATATCATGATCGGCGAGAGAACCGCCGAAGAAATCAAGATCCAGATAGGAACTGTATTCCCCAGGCCGAAGGAAGTGCAGGTGGACGTCCGGGGAAGGAACCTCGTTTCCGGTCTTCCCAAGACCATAACCATTTCATCCACTGAAATAATGGAAGCGCTTGAAGAGCCCGTTTCCAGCATAATCGAAGCCGTGCATTCCGTCCTCGAGAGGACGCCTCCCGAACTTGCCGCAGACATAAGCGAAAGAGGCATTGTCATGACCGGAGGCGGATGTCTCGTTTATGGCATGGACAAGCTCCTTGAATACAAGACCGGGATAAGGGTCATCATTGCCGACGACGCTATTTCCTGCGTCGCTCTCGGTACCGGAAAGACCCTGGATAACCTTGATATTCTCAAGAAAGACAATTACAGCAGCATAGGGTATTATTGATAATGATCCGTACAGGGACGGCGCTGACGGCGGTAACCCCGCTTCAGTGCCGTCCCTTGACATTTCACGGTCATAATGGTATCACATTAAGGATAATTAAAATCATTATTTCCGCGGAGAGAAAGATGAAAACTGCAGGGATTTGCATCGGCGCATCGACCGTTACACTGGCGTGCTTAAATCAAAGCGGTGAAAAAATCACGGTAACCAAAACCATATCAGTACCCCACGAAGGAAACCCCAAGGCCGTATTAAAGGACATCCTCGGGGATGAAACCGTCATTTCCGCCGACCGTATCGCATTTACCGGGCGCAAGCTGAGACATCTCATAAATGCCAGCACCCTGTCGGAGCCTGAAGCCGTGGAAGAGGCATACGGCTATTTCAGGAGCTGCCGGGGGGAAGCTGGCCGGGACGACACGACTGTGCTCATAAGCGCCGGCGGGGAAACCTTCATGGTTTATTTCCTTGACCGAAAAGGAAGGATAACCGGGGTCAAAAGCGGCAACAAGTGCGCTTCAGGGACGGGCGAGTTCTTCCTGCAGCAGCTTAAGCGCATGGGCCTTACGGTCCAAGAAGCGATGGAAATCGCGGACCTGAAAAAACCCTATAAGGTGGCAGGCAGATGCAGCGTTTTCTGCAAAAGCGACTGCACCCACGCCCTGAACAAGGGAGCGGCAAAATCAAGCGTGGTAGCCGGCCTCTGCAGGATGATGGCCGGAAAAATAGAAGAGCTGCTGGACAGGAAGGATAATCGCAAGGTCCTGCTGGTGGGCGGCAGTTCCTCCAATAAAGTAATGGTAAAGTACCTGGAGGAGTCGGGCTTCGATGTGGTCATCCCGCCTTACAGCCATTGCTTTGAAGCCCTTGGAGCGGCCTTGTGGGCCCTCAGGAATGAGACTGTGCCTGTAAGCAGGGATAAGCTGTTTAAAGGCAGGGGACAGGAGTTTCCCCTTCACAGGCCGCTGTCAGAATCCCTGTCCAGGGTACGGTTCATGGACCAGGCCAGGGGCACGGCAAAAGAGGGGGATGTATGCATACTCGGGCTGGACGTGGGGTCCACCACGACAAAGGCCGTGTTGATGAGATGCGAGGACAAAGCCATACTGGCCGGAGTGTATTTGAGGACCAACGGGGACCCGGTGGGGGCTTCCCGGCTCTGTTACTCGGGAATAGCATCCCAGGTCAAAGTACCGGTCAGAATAATCGGCCTCGGGGTGACAGGCTCTGGAAGGCAGATAGCGGGCCTTCATGCCCTTACGCCGGCAGTTATAAACGAGATTATCGCCCATGCCCGGGCCGCTTCATATTTCGATCCGGGAGTGGATACCATCTTCGAGATAGGCGGGCAGGACGCGAAATATACATATCTCACCAACGGGGTTGCCTCGGATTACGCCATGAACGAGGCCTGTTCGGCCGGAACGGGTTCGTTCCTGGAGGAATCGGCCCAGGAAGCCCTGAACCTCAAAGCCGAGGAAATCGGCGATATAGCCCTTAAGGGCAATGAGCCCCCCAATTTCAACGACCAGTGCGCCGCGTTCATAGGAAGCGATATCAAGACCGCCATACAGAACGGTATTTCAAGGGAGGATATCGCCGCCGGGCTGGTTTATTCCATCTGCCTGAACTACCTGAACCGGGTCAAGGGAAACAGGGCGGTAGGCCGGAAAGTGTTCATGCAGGGCGGCGTGTGCTATAACAAGGCTGTTCCCGTCGCCATGGCTTCCCTTACCGGCAGGGAGATAATAGTTCCGCCCGAGCCGGGGCTCATGGGCGCTTTCGGGGTTGCGCTGGAAACCCTGTCGATGATAGAACTGAAACAGACAGAGCCCATGGAATTTGACTTAAATGAGCTTGCGAACCGCCAGGTAATTTATGAAGAGCCCTTTGTCTGCGCCGGGGGAAAAGAAAAGTGCGACCGCAAGTGCGCCATATCCCGGATCAGGATCGCAGGGAAGGTATATCCCTTCGGCGGCGCCTGCAATAAATACTACAACCTGCGCTTAAGCAATACGGACCCCGGCATGGAAGAACATGACTATGCCGCCCTCCGCGAGCAATTGCTTGTGAAGCAGGGGGACGGTTCCTTTGCTTCATTCGGACTGGAGGACGGTTCTTCTGTTCGCTTGGATTATTCGGTAAACCTGCTGCCCCAGGGCGACATAGCCTGTCATGCTGAACCCGGTTGTCACCCCGGGCGGAGCGAAGGATCCCGCAAAAAAGTCGGGATCAACTTCTCCCTTATGACCAACACCCTCTTCCCGCTGTATTCGGCGTTTTTCAGGAAGCTCGGGTACGATGTGGTATACGAAAAGACTCCCGACAACGAGGGCTGTTCCAGGAAAGGCGCGCCTTTCTGCTGGCCCGTGGAACAGGCTCACGGTACCCTGAAAGGCCTTTTGGATAAAAAACCGGATATCATCTTCCTACCGCATGTAAGGGCTTATCCTGTGCCCGGAGGGCAGGATGTCAGCGTTTGCTGCCCCTTCGTCCAGGCCGAGCCATACCTGCTTAAGGCGGCTTTCCCGGAACTGAAGAATTACATGGTCCTGGCCCCGTTCCTGGACATGACGAAGGGTTATGAGGCGGCCGAAGCCGCGTTTATAGAAATAGGAAAAACCCTCGGGCACACAGCCCGGGAATCCGCCGAGGCTTTCAAATGCGGACTGGAAGCCCAGAACTCGTTCCACAGGACCCTGGCGGAGGAAGGGAAAAAAATATTGGATGAAATCAACAGGTCGGGCCAGACGGCCATAGTCCTTTTCGGCAGGCCGTATAACGCCTTTTCCGGCACCGGGAACATGGGTATACCCAAAAAGCTAACTTCAAGGGGCCTGAAGGTGATACCCCAGGATTTCCTGCCCGTCCGTGACGAGGATTCCCACGACAAGATGTACTGGGCCTCGGGCCAATGGATCCTGAAGGCCGCCCGGCATGTAGCCGGGAATGAGAACCTGTACGGGGTATATATAACCAATTTCAGCTGCGGACCCGATTCGTTCCTCATAACATATTTCAGGAACATCATGGGGGACAAGCCTTCCCTGACCCTGGAGCTTGACTCCCATACCGCCGATGCCGGCATCGACACCAGGATTGAGGCCTTCCTCGACGTAGTGCGCCGTTACAGGGACCTGAAAAAAACAGGCATAATTAAACAAACGCCCGGGTTTGACACCATACAGACAGCCGAGGTTGTGAATATATCCAACAGGGTGTGTGTACGTACTCCCGGAGGGGAGATTTATCCCATAAGCCACCCGAAAGTAAAGATCCTGGTGCCGTCCATGGGAGACATAGGCAGCAGGATGCTGGCCGCCACGCTGAGCTACGTGGGGGCCAATACCGTTTCCCTTCCGCCTCCGGGAGAAAAGGAGCTTGCCATAGGGCGCAAGTACACAAGCTGCAAGGAATGCCTGCCTCTCCAGCTCACCTTCGGAAGCCTTATAAGGTATGTGGACGAGGTATGGAACGGGGAGGACATCCTGGTGAACTTCATGCCCGAAGCCTCGGGCCCGTGCCGGTTCGGCCAGTATAACGTGATGATGAGGGAGCTGGTGGCAAAACAGCGTCTCGATAAAATAGCCATGCTTTCACTTACGGCGGACAATTCCTATGCCGGATTCGGCGTAAAATTCGCCCTGAGGGCATGGCATTCGGTGATACTGTCCGATGTGCTGGATGATATAAGAAGCGCCATTATAGCCCTTGCAGCAGACCCCGAGCAGGGGCTGGAAGTGTTCGGCAGGGTTACGGACGAACTGGTGGAATCAATAAGGACCGACAAGTGGCCCCAGCTTAAAAAGAAGATCGAAAAGGCTGCCAAGGACTTAAGCGCCATACCCCGCAGGGAAGAGCTAACCAATATACCATCCATAGCGCTCATAGGCGAGATATATGTCAGAAGGGACGCCTTCTCAAGACAGTTCCTTGTGGACAAACTGAGCAGGAAAGGGTATTGGGTCCGGGTCGCGCCCGTGGCCGAGTGGATCCATTACTGCGACTATATCGTCCAGAACCGCCTGGTGGCAAAATCGAAATACTTTGACCGGTTTAAGAACAAGCTGACCTGCATGGTAAAAGATCCTTTCGAGGATGAAATCAAGTCGATAATGGCGAAATCGGGCTTCTACAGGGTAAGCGAATCGAAAGTCAGCGACCTTGTCGATGCCGCCGGCAGTATCATGTCTCCAAGACTTACCGGTGAAACCATCTTAACGGTCGGAGGAGCTATAAAGGAGCTGGTTGAGGATGTAGACGGGGTACTGGCCGTCGCTCCTTTCGGCTGCATGCCCGGCCGCCTGTCCGATGCGCTTATCACCCATAAACTCAGGGACGTAAAGCCAATGGTGGCGCGGGAGAAGGAACTGGTCAGGCGCATCATGGAAGCCCATCCTTCGCTGCCGTTCCTCACAGTCGAAACGGACGGCAACACCTTCCCGCAGCTCATCGAATCCCGCCTTGAAGCCTTCCTGCTCCAGGTCAACCGCCTCTTCTCCACCAAAAATGAGTAACGGGGACGGAGGTTTTCACTCAAAATGAGCATAAGGGACGGAGGTTTATACTCATTTTGAGTATGGGGGACAGGTCAATTGTCAGGGGACGTGCGATGCACGTCCTGTTTAATTTGTTCTAATGTTTTTCGTACTGCAGGCCGATAAATTACACTGAAGAAGAAATACCCCTCAGGGGGGGGAAAAGGTGGAAACCTTATGATCAGAGGGCTATATACATCGGGCTACAGCATGCTGACCCTGAACAGAAAAATGGACGTCGTCGCCAATAACATGGCCAATGTAAACACCAACGGCTTTAAAAAGGATTTCGTTGTGTTCGAGGAATTCTCGGATGTCCTGATGAGGCGTTTCTTCGACGGCAGCGACAAGTCGACCAGGCCGGTAAGGATCGGCAACATGACTTTGTACAACGATATAGCCGAGGTTTACACCGATTTTACGCAGGGCACCCTGGAAAATACCGGGCTCAGCACCGATGTTGCCATAAATGGCGATGAAAGCGCCTTTTTCTGTGTCGCAGTCCCGGAAAACGGCGAATACCGTGAATATTACACAAGGGACGGCGGGTTCAAGCTGGATGCCGAAGGCCGCCTTGTGACAAGGGACGGCTTTGCTGTCATGGGAGAGAACGGGGCCATATTCCTTGAGGGTTCGGATTTCGTCATTTCCGAGCGCGGCGAGGTAATTCAGAACGGAGAGACCATCGATACCTTAAGAATACGTAAATTTGAGAATCCTGAGTCGTTGAGGAAATACGGGTTTAATCTCCTGACTGCAACCGGGGAAAGCCAGGACGGAGTTTTCGAAGGCACCATACAACAGGGCTTTATCGAGCGTTCGAATGTCGATTCCGTCAGGGAAATGGTTGACATGATTACCGTGCTGAGGGCATATGAATCCAACCAGAAGCTGATCCAGTACCAGGATTCGACCCTTGACAAGGCTGTCAATGATATAGGAAGAGTCTGATTTCTGATTCATATATTCACAGGATGTGGAAATGGATAGGGATGTCCGGAACAAAAAGGTGAAAGGCTATGATGAGATCGCTGTGGACCGCGGCGTCCGGAATGAAAGCAATGCAATTCAACGTTGACACCATTGCCAATAATCTCGCGAACGTGTCCACCACCGGGTATAAAAAAGAAAAAGCAGAGTTTGAAGATCTTTTATATGTCTCCATGCAGAAAGCGTATTCAGCCGAAAATGCGCAGAGGCCCGTGAACCTACAGGTCGGTCACGGCGTTGTCGCCCGTGCCACCGCAAAGGATTTTTCAGGAGGGAACCTGGAACAGACGAGCAACAAGCTGGACATGGCCATTGAGGGCAATGGTTTCTTTGCAGTACGGGGAACGAACGGGGAGATCTTCTACACCCGGGATGGCAGCTTCAAGGTCGCAATGACCGATGACGGCAAGATACTCGCTACCTCCAAAGGATATCCTGTCCTTGACCAGGACGGCCTGGAAATCTACCTGGACGGGGATATTGCCAATTATGACTTCCAGCCGTCGGGTGAGATAATCGTAAGAGATCCGGATACGGGTGTCTCTCTGCCAACGGGACAATATATAGGTATCTTCCAGTTTGAGAATCCCCAGGGTCTTGAAGCCGTGGGCGGCAACATGTTCAGAAGCAATACGGCTTCTGGCGAGCCAATACCGGATTCCGAGACCAACAATCCGAGCATTCTGCATAATTATTTCCTCGAGGCTTCAAACGTGCAGGTGGTCGAGGAGATGGTGAAGCTTATAACCGCCCAGAGGGCTTACGAACTCAATTCCAAGGCCATCACGACCTCCGACGAGATGCTTCAGACCGCGAACAATATCAGGAGATAACAGGCAGGGGACGGTTCCCTTGCCTGAATCGTTATTGCTATTCTGAGGGAGCATAGCGGCTAAAGATTCAGACATGAGGTCGTCGTCCGGGATGACAAATAGCCTTAGGATAATTTATAGTGGAATTTTAAGGAGCTAATAATGAAAATAGAAGGCTTGGGGAATATTAATCAAATCGATTCAATAAAGGCAGGCCAGTCAAAGACCGAGGCCACGGAATTTGAGAGCATGCTCAGGAAGGCGTTCGACGAAGGCGACAAGGAAAAGCTGAAAAAAGCATGCGACGAATTCGAAGCCATCATGCTCCAGATACTGTACAAGCAGATGAAGGCGACTGTGCCTGAAAGCGACTTCATTGAAAAAAGCAGCGCCAGGGAGATCTTCGAGGATATGCTCGACGAGGAGCTTATGAAAAAAGGGAGCCAGAGGGGCGTCGGCATATCTGAAATGTTATACAGGCAGCTGAGCGCCAGGATGGACAGAACTTACACAGTCAATACCAGCGCGGCGTCTGCACCTGAAACAGCCGAACCGGAAATCGCCGGACCGGGAGAAACGGAACCGGAAAACAATGAACCAGACGGAGCGGAAACCGTTGAAGAATAGAATACTGCCCATATTGTCCTTGTTCATAGCTTCATTATACGTTCTGTGGTTTTTATGCCCTGCCATCGCGGGACTTGTGTCCGCGCCGGGAGGGCATAATCAGTCTGAAAGGGAAACCAGTCCGACACCGTCGGCCACATCCCCCATAACCACGCCGTCGCCCACTGACGGACCAGTGGAGCAAAAGCCTCTTTATACTTATTACAACATCAGGGAAACCAGGGACAACCTCGATCTTTCAATCCATGTCCTTGAAGCAGACCCGTCAAATCCAGAACTCTTTATCAGGCCTGTCACATCCCACGGCGAATACCTTTTTGGCTATGCCTATTTAAGTGAAATAGGAAAGGCCTGGGATGCCAATGCGGCCGTAAATGCCGGTTTTTCCGACTCAAACGGCCTCCTGGGCGGTCTTTATGTCGTTGACGGGAAATTATATACCCCTGCCACGGGACTCTATCCCGCGCTGTTTTTAAAGGACGGAAAAGCGTTCATCAGGAACGTCCGGACCAGGGTCCGGGTCGAAGGGGAAGGCGTAATTCTTGACAATCTTTTTTACAACAGGTATTCCGACGAGGACGGGATCTATGTTTTTACACCCTCCTACGGCTCGAAAAACAGGATTAGCAAAAAGCATCTTAATGCGTATGTCTCAAACGGGGAAGTGAGAGGCCTTGTCACAAGAAACGACCAGTTCGAGATCCCGAAGGACGGCTTCCTTATTAGCGCGATAGGCAAAGACGCCATGACCAGGCTGGAACAGGCGGTAAAGGCGGGCATGACGCTCGAGCTGAAATATGACGTGGTGATTGAGGGCGAGACCGTAAACGATATGGACTGGGGATACGAGTGCGGAAGCTGGATACTCAGGGATTACGAGGTAGTGGCTCCTTCCTATGACGGCTGGGTTGGGACACTGGAAACAAGGGTTCCGCGGACCGCTGTAGGCGTCAGGGAGGACGGCACACTGGTCTTTGTTGTCGTAGACGGCAGGCAGAAAGGCCTGAGTGACGGAATGACCATAAAAGAGCTGGCGCAGAAGCTTCTTGAACTGGGCGTAAAAGACGCTGCTAACCTCGATGGCGGCGCTTCCTCGGAAATGATCATCGAGGGGGAGATAGTGAACAGCCCGTCGGCGGGCCGGGAAAGAATGGTGGCGTGCGGATTCATTATAAAGCGTAATAATAAATAGTAGTAGTAGCCCACCCTTAGTGCTGGGCTACTATTCCAACTTATACTGAAATGATTTATAATATGATAAAAAGCATATAAGAGGAGAACAGGATATGGCAAAACGTGGTTTTCCCATGGGCATGGGCGGCATGGGAGGAAACTTAGGAAACCTGATGAAACAGGCACAAAAGATGCAGCAGGATATGCTGAAAGCGCAGGAAGAACTTGCAGAAAAAACTGTTGAGGCGTCAGCAGGAGGCGGAGCGGTTACGGTAGTCGCAACCGGGGCGAAGGAAATCCGGGAAATCAGGATAGCAAAAGAAGCCGTGGATCCTGATGACGTGGAAACTTTGCAGGACCTGGTACTTGCTGCCGTCAACGAAGCGCTGAGACAGGCCGATGAGCTTGCAAAGAATATAATGGGCGGCCTTGCGGGAGGCCTTGGTAATATACCGGGATTGTTCTGATGGATTACTTTGCTTTACCGGTCCAGAAACTGATAGAAGAGTTCGAAAAGCTGCCGGGGATAGGTCGGAAGACCGCCCAGCGGCTTGCTTTTCATGTTCTGAACCTGCCTGAGGACCAGGTTGAAGGTTTTGCAAAAGCGTTGATCGAAGCCAAGCGCAAAACCACCACCTGCTCGGTCTGCTGCAATCTTACAGACGTTGACCCGTGCCGCATCTGCAGTTCCGAAAAACGCGACCATACCGTTATCTGTGTTGTCCAAAGCCCGAGAGATGTGGTGGCGATGGAAAGAGTCCGGGAGTACAGGGGCCTGTACCATGTTCTGAACGGGCTTATTTCGCCCCTTGACGGCACCGGACCCGATGACATAAATATCAAGCCCCTGATCAAACGGGTTGCCCACGGCAAGGTCTCTGAAGTAATCCTGGCCACCAATCCGACTGTGGAGGGCGAGGCTACGGCCGTTTACATTTCGAAGATACTGAAACCCATGGGAGTCAAAACGACACGTATTGCCCAGGGAATATCGGTGGGAGGAGACCTGGAGTACGCGGACGAAGTAACCCTGTACAAGTCCCTTGAAGGACGAAGAGAAATATAATGAAAATTGCCTGAAAGGAGCATACACATGAAGGTCAGAAAAGCCATAATCCCCGCAGCGGGCCTGGGGACCCGGTTTTTGCCTGCAACTAAAGCGCAGCCCAAGGAAATGCTCCCTATAGTTGACAAGCCCACTATCCAGTTCATAATAGAAGAGGCAATAGCGTCCGGAATCGAAGAAATCCTGATAATAACAGGCCGCGGCAAACGCGCCATCGAGGACCATTTCGACAGGTCCCTCGAACTGGAGGAAGAACTCAGGAAAAAAGGCCAGGAGGAACTTCTGTCCCAGGTCAGGCAAATTGCGGAACTGTGCAATATCCATTATATCCGGCAGAAGGAGCCCAAAGGGCTCGGCCATGCCATCTATTGCGCGAAGGCTTTTATAGACAACGAACCGTTCGCCGTTCTCCTTGGCGACGATATCGTGGATGCAGAAGTACCCTGCCTGAAGCAGCTGATCAATGCCTATGACGAGTACCAGACATCGATACTCGGGGTCCAGCGGGTGCCGATGGAAGACGTCCACAATTACGGGATCGTCGAGGGCAAGCAGATCGACGAAAGGATGTACAAGGTAAAGAACCTGGTGGAAAAGCCTGATCTGGACAAGGCTCCGTCCAACGTGGCCATACTGGGAAGATATATAATCAACCCGACCATATTCAGGTATCTTGAAAACGCAAGTCCCGGCAAGAACGGCGAGATCCAGCTGACCGACTCCCTTAACGAGTTGGCCCAAAAGGAGCCCATGTACGCGTACGACTTCGTAGGAAAACGTTATGACGTGGGAAACAAGCTCGGGTTCCTGAAGGCGACGGTGGAGTTCGCATTAAAGAGGGATGACCTGAAACACGAATTCGAGGAGTATCTGAAAGAAAAATTCTGTGATAAGTAGGGGCGGACTGTCATAGCGTTCAGGCTTAAATTTTTTGGAGCAATAAGCCAATTTTCTCGTCTAATTAAGCAAAGGGGTTGATAAATGGGAGTATCAGACTAAACGCCTTCGGGAACAGGATCTTGAATGGAAGGTGATTCGCTTTGCCCCTTCATAATGGCATATATAAATAAAAAAGCACACAGGGAGAATGTCCCTCTGTGCGCTTTTTATTTTCAGTCAATCATTTAAAACCTGGCGAACAGGGATATGGCGTCGTCGTCTGCCAGGAGCTTGCCGTACTCGTTCAGATACCCTTCAAGGAAGTCGACGCTGCTCATCTTGTCCGAGTACTCGCTCATGATGCTTTCAAACTTTTTCCTGTTGGTCACATTGCTCTCAACCGAGAACAGCACGAGGTAGTACAGTCCGTCATGACTGTATACCCTGCTTCTGCCGGTGTAGAGCGGTTTTATGGCAGACGCAAGGAAACACAGGTCATCAAAGCTCTCAATGGCGTAAATGGCCATCGTAGAGCATATGGAACTGCTCTTCTTCTTTATGGCAAGATCCTTTTTCCTGTAGCGATTCTTGATGAACTTCTGTATGGACTCGAAATCGTTATCGTCATCAATTTTCGTAATTGTTATGACGAACCCCTGGTCCACATCGGAGACAGCTTCAATGCAGAGCTGGGATTCCTGGGCTTCAAACCCAAGCTCGATCTCGGCCTGTTCCATCAGGTCCCAGAAAAGCTCCTGGGTTTCAGGGGAATTGTAACTGAACGCATCCAGGTCGATATCACGCTCTTCCAGGTCGTCATAGGAAACGAAGATCCTTATTTTGTTGTCTCCCACTCTTTCAATTCTCATGTCCTTGTCCTTTTCCTGCCCGTGATGCCCGATCCGGGCGGCCGGACCGTTTCATCCCGATTCATGCATTCCCGGGCATTCTTTAATATATATTATACTTATTGTATCGTCAAAAGAGAAGTAACAAATTATGAAAACGCCTTATTCAAACTTATTATATTTCCGTATTCCATATGCGCGTATGTATGTGTATAATCAATGGTGAGACATCTTACCAAATATTTATACACATTCAGGAAATATTAAACAGGATTTCAGGGGAAATTTATGCTGAACTTGGTACTTGCATCAGCGTCACCACGCAGGATCGAGCTTCTGAAAACAATCGGCCTTGATTTTGAGATAATGCCGGCAAACATAAATGAAGAGCCCGAAGGTTATAACGACGCTGGAAAATACGCTATGGAAATGTCAAGGCAAAAAGCTTTGGCTGTAGCGAAAAAAATCAGGAACACGGCAACGGAAGACACTTATGTTTTAGGTGCTGATACGGTCGTTTCGATTGACAACATAATCCTTGGAAAACCTGCTGATAAGAACCATGCATTCAGGATGCTGAAGCTCATTGAAAACCGCTGGCATGAAGTGATCACCGGCCTGACGCTTGTAAATGCAAAAACATTGAAATCCCGTACTGAAAGCGAGCTGACAAGGGTCAAGATATCCCCCTATCCAAAAGGATTTTTGGACAGGTACCTGTCTACGAGGGAACCTTATGACAAGGCCGGAAGTTATGGTATCCAGGGCTACGGCAGTCTTATGGTAGAATGTATAGAGGGATGTTATTTCAATGTCATGGGCCTTCCCCTGTTCAGACTGTCACGGATGCTTGAAAAGGAAGGCTATGACGTACTGTCCTGGCTGAATGACAGCCCGGAGAAGAAAATATGATTTAAGATGCGAGAAGACTGGCATACTAGGAACCGGACGTTAAACGCAGTTGTAAACAAAAGGAGAGGGATAAATATGGGAGTATTCACAAAAGAAATCGGGATCGATCTGGGTACGGCAAATACACTGGTCTACCTGAAAGGAAAGGGAGTTATTCTCAGGGAGCCTTCCGTCGTTGCTATAAATAACAATACGGGACAAATCCTTGCTGTGGGCATCGAAGCCAAGCAGATGATAGGCAGGACTCCAGGGAACATTACGGCTCTTCGTCCCCTGAAGGACGGTGTTATAGCCGATTTTGAAACCACCCAGAGCATGCTCAGGCATTTTATCCGCAAGGTGGTGGGCAACAGCCCCCTGGCAAGACCAAGAGTCGTTATATGCGTTCCTTCAGGAGTGACTGAGGTCGAGAAAAGGGCAGTCGTCGATTCAGCCATGACGGCCGGCGCAAAAGAGGCATTCCTTATTGAAGAGCCCATGGCATCCGCCATAGGGGCCGGGCTTCCGGTCGAAGAGCCCTCCGGAAGCATGGTTGTGGATATCGGAGGAGGAACGAGCGAGGTCGCAGTAATATCTCTCGGCGGAATAGTTGTTAGCCGTTCCCTGAGAGTAGCCGGGGACGAGTTCGACGACTCCATCATCCACTATATCAAGAAGGAATACAACCTGATGATAGGCGAAAGAACAGCCGAAGATATAAAGGTGAAGATCGGGTCGGCCTTTCCGCTGGAAAAAGAGGAAACCTACAATATAAGCGGGCGCGACCTGGTGACCGGATTGCCGAAAGAGCTTAAGGTCTCGAGCGAGGAGATCCGCGAAGCTTTGAAAGAGCCGGTAAATTCTGTGGTGGATTCCATCAAGTTCACCCTTGAGAAAACGCCCCCCGAGCTGGCCGCGGATATTATGGAGAGAGGGATCATGCTTGCAGGCGGCGGCGCTTTGCTTAAAGGTCTGGACAAACTGATCAACAAGGAGACCGGCATCCCCGTATTTATTGCCGAACAGCCTATGGACTGCGTAGTTCTGGGTACCGGGCGGGTCCTGGAAGAGATAGACGTACTCAGCAACGTGTTGCTGTCTTCAAGGAAAAAGTAATGGTGAAAGACGCAGCGGGGTGACTTCTTTTGAGGAGGATTCTGACAAACAAGATATTCATCCTTGTGCTGGTCATTGTACTTCTGCTTGCCCTTGCCGCAGTGTCGTACAGCGAGAGGAGCGGAGTCAACATTATCGGCAATATAATAAGCGTTCCCGCAGCACCCCTGCAGAGAGCCTTTAGCTTTGTGAGCAAAAAAGTAGGAGACTTTTTCGGATATTTCGAGGATGTAAAGAAGACCCAGGAGGAGAATGAAGAACTCAAAAAGCGGATAAGCGAACTGGAGCAGCAGATCCTGGATATAGAAAAGCTAACCAAGGAGAACAGGGAGCTTAAAGATGCTCTCAATTTCAAGGAACAGCTTGATGAATATGATTTCATAGGCAGCAGCATCATCGCCAAGGATCCCGGTAACTGGTTCGAGGTGTTTACTATCAACAGGGGCAGCAAGGACAGTATTCAGCCCGACTCTCCTGTCGTAACGTCTTACGGCCTGGTTGGAAGGATCTCGAAAGTGGATCTGCTGACATCGAGGGTCATTTCCATAATTGATATCGACAGCACCGTAAGCGCAAGGCTTTCAAAGTCGAGGGACCTGATCGTAGTCAGGGGCGACGTGGAACTGAGGAGCAAGGGATTATGCAGGGCGGATTACATACCCCCCGATGCCGATATCATGCCGGGGGATACCGTCGAGACTTCAGGCATAGGCGGGATCTACCCGAAAGGCATCGTCATAGGCAAGGTGGTCAGCGTTATAAGCAATGAAGGACAATACGACTCATACGCGATCATCCAGCCGGTTGTAGATTTCAAAAGGCTCGAAGATGTAATCGTCCTGAAAAAGAAACCGTAGGCGGAAAGGAGGCTTATACGGCAGGAAATGAAGTACAGGGTTTTCGCAGCAAGTGTCCTGGTATTGATGGGAGCCTTCTTTCAGAGCTCGGTCCTTGAGCATATCGAGATATTCAACATCAGGCCGAACCTGCTTATCGTCCTGACGGTGATAGTATCTCTCTTAAGGAGTCCGGTGGAGAGCGCTTCGATGGCTTTGCTCTTCGGATTAACCATGGACATTCTCATGGGCAAAACTCTCGGCTGGTATGCGCTGCTGCTTTTCCTGGCGTCGATACCCATTTCAATGATAAACGAGAAACTGTACCGGGATAAGATACTGGTACTGCTGACATTTACCTTCGGCGCGTCTGTCGCGGTTGAATTCCTGTTTTTTATAATAATTTTCATGTTCCGGAGCTTCGAACATCTAAGTTTCGTTTTCTGGACCATAATAATTCCTGAAGCCGTATACAACAGTATCCTCATTTTGCCTCTTTTTAAACCTGTAGCTAAGGTATACAATTTTCTTGACAGGATAGACAGAAGGAGGAACAGACTGGCGGCATGAGCAAGGAAGAAAAAAAACATGAAGGTCTTGACCGGTACATCGTAATGGCGGTGGCCATCATAGTGGCTGCAGCTGCCATTATATACAACCTTGCCCGGATTCAGCTTGTCGACGGGCAGAAATACAAGGAAGAGACCAAGTACCGCCTGTCAGCCAAGGGCGTGATCTATCCGAAGCGGGGCGACATCTTTGACAGGAAGGGCGTTCCCATCGCCGGAAACCGCATGGGCTACTGCGTGCAGTACGTGGACGTCAGGATGCCCAACGCGGAGAAAAACGCTATGCTGCTGGAGATCATAAAGATACTCGAAGCCGACGGCAAAACCATAAAAAGCAGGCTTAACAATTACATGTCCTTCGACCCCCTGCAGTTCAAAACAGACAATCCCGAGGATTTTGTCAAGACAATCGTAATCAACAAAAATGACGCCGATTATATAATAACCCCCCGCCAGGCATTCGAATACATGCGGGACAAAACATTCGAGATTGACAGGTCTTATTCCGACGAAGAAGTCATCAAGATCATGCAGCTGAGGTATGAGATCCTGGTGAGCGATCCCCAGATAAGCAATCCCCTGACGCTGGCAGAGGATGTCTCGGCGGAGACCATGAGCATCCTTGAGGAAAAAAGTTCGACGCTCAGGGGAGTAACCACCTTTATAAAACCTTACCGTGAGTACTATGAAAACGCGCGGCTGGTATCCCATGTCCTGGGTTATGTGGGCGCCATAGACGCACAGGAACTGGAGGAATACAACAAGGAACTGGAACAGAGAGAAGGCAGTGTCCCCTATTCGGCCAGCGACATAGTCGGGAAAATGGGCATCGAAAAAGCTGCCGAATCCATACTGAGGGGAATAAAAGGAGAAACATTCAGGGAAGTGGACGAAAACGGGAAAACCACGGCTTCATACCTCGAGCGGGCCCCGGTTCCCGGCCAGGACGTTTACCTTACAATAGATATAGACCTCCAGAAGGTAGCCGTGGAATCCCTGGCAAGGAACATCGAACGTATACGCAAAATAGAAAACAAGAAAAACTTCGGGGATGCCAACGCGGGAGCCGTGGTGGTCATGGATGTCCGGAACGGCGAAATCCTGGCCATGGCCAGCTACCCGGATTTTGATCCGAGGGTGTTCCTTGAGAACGACAGCGCGGCAATAACTGCGCTGTGGAGCAATCCCGACGCGCCGGTAGTCAACCGCGCTACCTCCGGAACATATGCTCCCGGTTCCACCTACAAGCCTCTTGTGGCGGTTGCCGCCCTTGAAAGCGGCGTCATCAAACCAAAGACCAAGATCCGCACCCCGTACCGGGAAGAGATAGGGAACATGATCTTCACGAACCCCGAAGGGGACCAGGGATATATAGATCTCGAAAAGGCCCTTGAGACATCCAGCAACATGTTCTTTTACAAGGTCGGGGTCCAGACCGGCATAGATAATATCGTAAAATGGGCAAAGATATTCGGTTTCGGCAAAAAGACGGGAGTCGAGATAGGCGAAGCCATCGGTTCCCTTGCGTCGAGAGAATATAAAAGGCAGTATATAGAGGGCGATCCCGACTGGTATCCGGCCAATACGGCCATGGCGTCCATCGGCCAGCTTTATAACGCTTTTACGCCCATCCAGCTCTGCAACTACGTGAGCACCATAGCCAACGAAGGGAAGAAATTCACGCCCCACCTGATAAAAATGGCGGTGGACCAGACCGGAAAGATAACCTATGAAACCCCGAAGGATTATGAAGAGCTGCCGGTCAGCAAGGAGAACATCAGGGCCGTGAAAAAGGGAATGATAGCCGTTGTCAACTCCGAGGACGGTACCGCCGCAAAGGTGTTTGAAAACTTTCCTTTTGATGTGGCCGGAAAGACAGGTACTTCGGAAACGGGACGGGAGGCGACATCTTCCTCCAACGGGCTTTTTATATGCTACGCGCCCTACGACGATCCTGAAATAGCGATAGCAGTAGTGGTGGAGCATGGCGTGTGGGGGCGCGAGACCGCTCCGATAGCCGCCGACATAATGATGGAATATTTCAGGCTGAATGAAAAGAAGGATACTAAGACAGGCAATTCCGCAAAGGAGACTGTTGATATTATCTGGTAAATTACACGGGGGAAAGGATGATATTGTCCGGATGGAACAGGAACCTAAGAGCATCGTCTTTAAAGGAAACAACGAAGGCCTGGTGATCGTTGTTCCCGAGGATTACGACTTTGAAAAGGCAAAGGCCGAGATAGAGGAAAAGGTCCAGAACGCCGCCAGGTTTTTCAGGGGAGCGAAGATAAAGGTTGTTTACAGGGGAATAACGCTTTCACCCGAAGAGGAAGAGATCATAAAGAAAATCCTTGACGAGAAAAGCGGGGCTGTAATCGAGAGCCTTTCAAAGGATGACGAGACAAAACACAGGCCGGCGGCAAAAACGCCCAGGAAACCATCTGCGGAACCCGGGACGATGTTTTTCTGGGGCAAGGACACGGGGATGTGCAGGTTTGTGAAGAATACCGTTAGAAGCGGCATGCGCATCGAGTTTGACGGAAGCGTCATAGTCCTTGGCGATGTCAATCCCGGCGGCGAGATCATTGCGACGGGCAACGTTGTCGTGCTGGGAGCCCTGAGGGGAATGGTCCACGCAGGTTCCGAGGGCAACAGGGATTGTTTCATATACGCGCTGAAACTCAAACCGATCCAGGTCCGCATAGCGGATATGATAGCCCGTATGCCCGAAGCCGGCGAAGAGGCCAAATCCCATCCCGAAATAGCCAGGATCAAAGACGGCATCATAGAGGTGGAGCAGCTTTGAGCAAGATGGCGTCAAAGCATTGTTTCATTGACTTTTAGCCGAAAAACATATATATTAGCATTAAGATACAATAGTCGGAGGAAATTTACATATGGGTGAGGTTATAGTTATCACATCCGGCAAGGGTGGCGTTGGCAAGACTACGACGACGGCAAACCTGGGAACCGGGATTGCCATGCAGGGCAAGAAAGTCGTGCTCATAGACACGGACATCGGGCTCAGAAATCTCGACGTGGTAATGGGACTTGAAAACAGGATCGTGTATGACCTAGTTGATGTTATAGAAGGACAGTGCCGCCTGAAGCAGGCGCTTATCAAGGATAAACGTTATGATGGTCTTTACCTGCTGCCGGCTCCCCAGACCCGTGACAAAAACTCGGTAGCTCCGCACCAGATGGTTACCCTCTGTAATGAATTGAGACAGGAATTTGATTATATACTCATAGATTGTCCCGCAGGCATCGAGCAGGGGTTCAAAAATGCCATTGCCGGTGCCGACAGGGCGGTGGTTGTTACTACGCCGGAAGTATCGGCTGTCCGTGACGCAGACAGGATCATCGGTCTCCTCGAGGCGAACGAAATAAGGAATCCACATCTTATAGTGAACCGTGTCCGTCCGGATATGGTGAAACGAGGCGATATGATGTCCATCGAGGATATCATCGATATACTTGCCATTGGGCTTATAGGTGTCATCCCTGATGATGAGAACATAATCATATCGACAAACAGGGGCGAGCCGGTCGTGACTGACAGCAAATCGCTTGCCGGACAAGCTTACAGGAACATCACCAGGAGAATCATGGGGGAAGAGGTACCATTAATGAATTTCAATACCTCTGACGGATTCCTGGCCAAAATGAAAAAGCTCTTTGGCATAAAGCCGGCATAAGGAGGATGCGGTATGATCGAATTGTTTAAATTCTTCAAGAAGAAAGAAACATCCAAGGATGTCGCCAAAGAACGCCTTAAGCTGGTTCTTATCCATGACAGGTCCAATGTGTCGCCCCAGTTCCTTGAAATGGTCAAGAGCGAGATCATAAAAGTTATCCAGAATTACATGGAGATAGACGAGGATGCCCTTGATATACAGCTGACAAGAACCAACAGCGACGACGGGGAAAGGATAGTGCCCGCGCTGGTGGCCAATATACCCATAAAGGGTATGAAAAACATCGGCAGATAAAATTAAGGCGTGTACAAATGATATATCCCGGAGGTTGCCATGAATATTGCCCTGATTGCGCATGATAAAAAGAAGGAACTCATGGAGGCATTCTGTATCGCATACAAGAATGTACTGTCGAAGCATAATCTTTTTGCCACGGGCCGCACCGGGGCGATTGTTTCCGAAGCTTCAAACCTTGAAGTGTTTTCCCTTGATTACGGCAATCTCGGAGAACAGCAGATAATAGCTCGGATTGCGTATAACGAGATGGACCTGGTTATTTATTTCGCCGATCCCGACGAGATAAACAACAGCGGTCTCATCGAGCTCCTGTCCCTGTGCGACAGGAACAACATCCCCATCGCGACCAATCTCGCCACCGCGGAGATACTGATCAACGGCCTGCAGCGCGGCGACTTCGCATGGCGCGACCTCCTCAAATGAGTAACGGGGACGGAGGTTTTTACTCATTTTGAGTATTGGGGACAGGTCACGGATTATATAGTCTACGAAAGTTTTACACGGGAGTGCTATAGCGCTCCCGTTTTAATTTTACCTTCATCCCTCCTCCCGCTTCCCACTACCCATGTCCTATCTCCCGCTTCTATTTCATGGCCATCCCTCATATCATTAAGCAGATAAAAAACATGGGGATGCGAAAATGGCAGAAACATCCGCAGCAGAAAACAGGGAAATGTACAGGAGCTATATCCAGAGACGGAGAGTAATCCCTGAAAAAACGGAAAATGACCTTTTCACCGGTTATGACGAGGACAAGAAAGACGATCCGGAAGACAGTCAAGATCCGGTATCGGAATCTGAGCCAAAAGCCCTGAAAAGCGCCATAACCGACGCGGAAGAGCTGAGTATCCTGAGAGAAAAGTACATGCCGGAAGAGGAGTTTTCAGGACACCTGAAGAAACCGGATGAAAACAACAGGAGCTCGCCATTCAGGTTATTTGGCCAAAGGAATGCCCTCAGCAGGCAGGACACATACCGAAGGTACCCCTCATATGGCTATACCCATTCAGCCTATGGACGAACAGCATCAAGGCTGCCGGCCTACGGCAGGTCTTTCCGCGGCCAGGCAGGCCGAACGTCTGTCGAGGATAACAGGATTACCTTGCTTGCCAAAAAGGTAATCAAGCAAACACTGGTTTGCTTCGTGCTGCTGGGAATAATCGTGTTTATGCAGCAGAAAGCCGATCTGGCGGACGAATTGTCCCTGATAAAGAAAAATGTGGTTGAAAACCATATTGAGCTGGACAGCATAATAAACGGCGTCAAAAACATTGTGGCGGAATGCACCAAGATCTTTGGAGGGTCGCCATGATCAGCCTGTCCGTTCAGCGAAAGTCCGTTTGCTGCCTGCCCTGCTTCTTACGGAAGCGGCAGGAAGGTTCCTCACCCTCACTATTGGTATAGTTCCAATTTGCTGTTTAAGCGAACAAGGGTTTTAGGACCTGAATTTAAGCCTGCTGCTGTTGTAACGCAAGAACCGGTTGTGATAGAATTTACATAAGACAAGGAGGGAATATACTTTCAATGGATGTATTTATAGAAAAACTGGTAAAAAGGCGTAAAAACATATTGAACCTGCTGCTGGTCTTCCTCATCATAATAGGGACGCTGGGGCTGAGTTTTCTTTCATTGGTATATGTGCCGTATTTATCGGCTTTTCTGGTTGTGGGGCTGTTTTATTTGGCCTATTATCTTATAACCATGATGAATATTGAATATGAGTATGCCGTGACCAACGGTGACCTGGATATTGATAAAATCATCAACCAAAGGAAAAGAAAACGGATGTTCAGCGGGAACTGCAAGGATTTTGAACTGGTTGCCAGGGTCAAGTCAAAGCATTATACCCGGGACATCCAGAACTGCAATAATATCCTTGATTACTCTTCCAATTCAAAGGATGCCGATGTCTGGTTCATAAGCATTAGAAAAGAAGGTAAGCATACGGTCATACTGTTCGAGCCGAACCAGCAGATGATCGATAATTTCAGGATCTTTATTCCCAGGAAGGTATTCAGTGATTAAGGAACGGCAGAGACTGAGTTTGTGATATTACGCAAACTTTGTGGCTGCAGCTGTTTTATGCCATTCTGATCGCATGTGAAGAACCTCAAAGGGATTTGAGCTCGGGGACGGTTCCTTTTGCTTGCCGGACACTCCGCTTTTTTCATGTAATCATTTTCTCTTTATTCAGCCATATACATATAATAGCCTCGTAATCGAAGCGATATCTTTTATAATTGTTCGCAGCAATGATTTCCGCGGAATAAAGCAGGCGCCGGATGCCACTATGTGTCAGCGTGTTTTTCGGGGTTGCTGTGGTATAATTATTTGCAAGGCAGCTTTTCAGAGAGACACTATATCATCCGGTTTACAGGGGGTTACATGAGGGAAAAAAGACTGGCCGCAATTGCAGGCGCACTTGTACTGACGCTGATCGCAGCCGGAATCCTGGCGGTATATCTCGTGAGGACCGCTCCCAACAACAAGGTGGTCGAGCCGTTCGAGATCCCGGGGACAAGGCTGATTATTGACGGGGATCTTATCGAGGGATTCCCTTCCCCGTACATAGACAACGGACAGGTATACCTTCCTTTCGGGACCGTCAAAGCCTACATAGACCAGTATATTTGGTACGACGAGGCTCTGCTTAAGGTGACCGTCACGACGAAGGACAGGGTTATCCGCATGAAGACCGGAAGCCTTGATGCCCTGATCAATGACAAGCCTATGGATCTGAAGTTTCCCGTGGTGGAAAGAAACGGTATCATCTATCTTCCCATAGAATTCCTAAGTGATTTTTACGGCATAAGCGTGTATTATGCCGAGGACAACGACGTTGTCATAATAGATTTCAACAATAAGGTCTACAGGACGGCATGGCCCCTCGATGCCAAAACGTATGTAAGAAAAGGGCCGAGCATCCATGATCCTATAGTCAAAAAATTTGAAGGACAGGGAGAGAAGGGCCTTGACATTTACCGTACCGACGAAACACGGCTTGTGGTGTTTGGCGAAATGGAGGAATGGTACCGGGTAAGGGCCTTTGACGGAACATTGGGATATGTGAAAAAAGAGGAAGTCGAAATATCCGGCGTACAGTACACCATTGAAGAGAAAGAGGAAACGCCTTCCCCCGTGCTGGCCGACGGCAGGATCAACCTGGTATGGGACATGACCTACTCGAAAAGCAATATAAAGCTTGGCGAGGATACTCCCGGCATAGACGTGGTGTCCCCGACCTGGTTCGAGATAGTGGACAGGAACGGCACCATAAAGAACAGGGCGACCCCGGAGTACGTGGAATATGCCCACCGGAACGGCTGGCAGGTATGGGCATTGTTCTCCAATTCGTTCAACGATATTGAAGGAACAAGCATGATACTTAACAATTCTGACATAAGGCAGGAGATCATAAGGAACATCCTCGCCTATGCCGCACTGTACAAGCTTGACGGGATAAATCTTGACTTTGAGAACATGTACAGATCCGACAGGGATGCCTATACCCAGTTCGTCAGGGAGTTCTGTCCCCTGGCCAGGGAACAGGGGCTGATCGTTTCAGTGGATGTAACGGTACCCGACGGAAGCGATACCTGGTCCAGGTGCTATGACAGGAAAGCCCTGGCCGAGAGCGTGGATTATGTCTGCCTCATGACTTATGACCAGCACTGGAGCACAAGCCCTAAGGCCGGATCGACGGCCGAACTGGTATGGGTTGAAGAAAATCTTCAGAAAACCCTGGCCGAAGTCCCTGCGAATAAGCTGCTGCTGGGCATTCCGCTATACACGAGGCTCTGGACCGTTGAAAACGGGGAAACAGGTTCGAAGCTTTCGTCTGTGGCGCTGAACATCGATACAGCCTGGAAACGGGTGGATGAAAACGAAGCGGTTGTTGTCTGGAACGATGTTTCAGGCCAATACCAGGCCTCGTATGAAAAGGACGGAAAGTCATACCACATGTGGATAGAGGATCAGAACTCTGTCAACATGAAGACCTCGCTGATACATAAGTACAACCTGGCGGGAGCATGCGTATGGGCTGCCAATTTCGCGGATAAAAACGTCTTCAGGATATTCGAGAGGAACCTGAAGCAGGTAAAGAGTTATGATGAGTGGGTAACCTACTACAGCGGACCGATCCCGGAAAAATGACACCGGGCAGGGACCGGCAGCCGTACCATTGATTTAAAGCCAATTGCTGTGCTAAAATAAATTAAATTGTTGACCTTAAGGGTGTACAACTGAAAGAACCGTTATTATATACTGAATGGGAGGCACATGCCGGGCTGTTTCTCTGATTTTCGCGCAGGGTACGCCGGGTATGAGTATTCGTATGGAGAAAGTCAATGAAATACCTTCCAGCCCCCTGGATGTATTTCTGTTACCTGTCTGGGTACACAAAAGAATTTCTGTGAAGCTCAAGGGCTTGATTTTTGCTTTTTTGTTTGTCGGGATCTTTGATTTCGTCTTTCACAGGAATCTTATGGAGTTGGGCTTCTTTCAGGGGGGCGCGGGAGATCTTATACTGAAATCCATATTGGGTATAGTTGCCTCTTTTATCATCGGAGCGTTTGATGTAATCTGCACGATGGTTCCCATAGCCGAGTTTGCCATAATGATAGGGAACAGGAGCGAGAAGTATGTAAGCGCCAGGCTGCCTGTCATACTGATGAAATCCTATGCCCTGTCGCATCTTCTTTACGTTGTTCCTGTAGCTTTTTATATTTACTCCGGGATTGACTGGACCGGTGTCGACATGACTTCGCAGCTGAAGATCAGGGTGCTTTTTTCGGTACTGTACGCGCTCCTGATCATTCTTCCATTCCTCCAGCTTGGGGTTATCTACAGGACCATAAGCATAAGGACACGAATCCAGATATTCGGAAAGCTGATCCTTGTAATGGCCATGTATTTCTGGATGCAGCTGAGCGGCGAGGCCATATTGTTTGTCGGCGACAGTCTCTATGCCATCATTGAATGGATAAAATAAGCAAAAAGGCAAGTTGCATCAAGATTTCCCGTCAGGCATAAAATGTGAATAGATAACGAATCCTATGATCACTTTAAAAAATCATAAAAATGTGGTATAATATCTGACGGAAAAAAGTGTCCCGTTAGTCTAATGGATAAGACGATGGATTCCGGTTCCATTGATATGGGTTCGATTCCTATACGGGACGCCAGCATTTCGAGTACAGACTTAACCATAAGTCTGTGCTCTTTTACTATGGGGACGGTTCTCCTAACAACAAGTTGCCATGGAGACGGTCCTGAAGGCACATTTCTCTGTAAGGCGGCGCCAGTGTGCGATTAATACTGAGCACGGAATACTGAGCACGGATAGCGGAGCGGCCGACATGAATCCCGGATGAATTCATGGAGCGATAAATCGCCTGAGTCCTTCGCTGACGCTTAAGGATGACTGTTGCCGGCTATAGCCGGTGAAACCAAGTAAAGCTTAAGGAGCCAATAATGGGTATACGCTGCGGGATAGACCTGATCGAACTGGACAGATTTGAAAAAGCCCTTCTTAAGGGAGACAGCTTTAAAAACAGGGTTTTTACCCCAGCTGAAATAGCCTATTGCGAAGCAAGGGGCATAGCCGGCTCGCTCCGGAGTTATGCCGCTCGTTTCTGCGCCAAGGAGGCGGTCGCCAAGGCTCTTGGCACGGGGATCGCCAAAGGCGTGTCTTTCCAGGATATCGAGATATCAAACGATGCAAACGGAAAACCGAATGTTATACTGACCGGAAAAGCCCTGGAGATATTTAGGGGAATGGGCGCCGTTTCCATAGATATAAGCCTGACCCACAGCCGCGATTACGCCATGGCCCAGGCTGTTTTTTTGACCAAAGATTCCCGGGGGAGTGAGAATTATTGAAGACCCTTAAATTCGTCCATTGTGCCGACCTTCACCTTGACGCCTCTTTCAGGGAAACCGGCACAGGTACATATGCAGATACGAGGAGAAAAGACATCCGGGAAGCGTTTAAAAGAATCATAGACAAAGTCAGGGCTGAAAATGCCCAGATGCTTCTCATATGCGGGGACCTGTATGAGCACAATACGGTCGCGAAAGGCACCATTGACTGGCTCCACATGGTCCTGTCCCAGGCCGGAGTTCCTGTCCTGATCATACCCGGTAACCATGACCCTTACCTGAAGAATTCCTGGTACAGGAACTGGGACTGGCCCGAAAATGTCAGGATACTTTCTCCGGACAGTCCGGCCCTTGTCATGGACGATTTATGCGTCAATATCTTCGGCATGGGCTTTTCTTCGTTCAGGGAGGACAAGCCTGACCTGTCCGTTGTTCCTCCCCCTGTAAAGGATTATTTCAACATAATGATGATCCATGGCACGCTGGACATGGACTTTACTAACCATGCCTACAAGCCTGTCACTTCGGAAGAACTGTCAGCGCTTGGCTATGATTACTACGCCCTTGGCCATTTCCATAAAATGAGGGATGATTATCCTATGAAGAAGGCTTTCAATCCCGGCAGCCCCGAACCGCTGGGCTTCGATGAGCAGGGGTTTCACGGGGCTTTTGTCGTAGAGATGACCATGGACCAGGGCAGGGTGGATATAAAGACCGAAAGATTCGAGACTTCGGTCCGTGCATATCATGAAAGAAATGTTGACATCACCGGCTGCAGGACTCTTGAAGAAGTAAAAATGAGGGTCCTGGGACTCATTGAAGGGCTGAGACCGGACAGGGATCTGGTGCGCATAACTCTTACGGGACGCACCGGTCTGTCTGTTGAAACCGATGTCCTGACCGGGTTCTTTTCCGGTGACTGGTTCTATTTCAGGATATACAACGAGACCCGGAAGGATTTCAATATCGAAGAACTGGAGAAAGATCCGTCCCTGACAGGAGCATTTGTAAGGGAGGTAAAATCCCGTATAGCAGGCATTGACGCAGAGCTTGCCAATGATCCGGGCAACCGGGAGCTTCAAAGGGAAAAGGAAAAACTGCTGCTTGCGATGAACTACGGGCTTGAAGCCCTGTATTCGGGCAGGATAGAGTGGCAGGACGATTAATGAGATAGATGGCGGGAGAAGAACGATGAAGATAAAGCTGCTGGATATAAAGGGTTTCGGTAAATTCAACCAGGTAAAATTAAAGCCTGCTGAAGGGTTCAATATCATTTTTGAAAAGAACGAGTCGGGTAAGTCCACGCTGCTTGCTTTTATCAGGGCCATGCTTTACGGCCTGAAAGGAGGCAGGAGATCGAAGGACGGCAGCCTTCCTCCGCTTAAGCATTATAAGCCCTGGAACGGTGACCAGTATGCCGGCATCCTTGAGTATGCCCTTGATAACGGCAAGACTTACAGGGTAGGACGGAATTTCGATAAAGGAACCGTAAAAGTCTATGATGAAGGCGCCAATGATATCACGTCGACGTTCCCCCAGAGCAGGGATACAGGCCCCCAGTTTGCCGAAGAACATCTTGGCATCGATGAAGCCGCATTTGAGCGCAGCGCCTTTATATCACAGCTCCAGAGCGTTATTGACGAAGAAGGGAAGAAAAATCTCATAGAGAAACTCTCCAACCTCAATACAACCGGAAACGAGGAATTGTCCCTTTCAGCCGCTGTCGACGCCATCGAATCGGCTCTTCTGGAACGGGTGGGTACAAAAACATCCACCACCCGTCCGCTGGACAGGATAAACTACAGGCTTAAGGAGCTTGAAGAAGAAAAAAGAGCGCTGGAGGAACTGAATGAAAGATACCTGGAGACTTTCGCGTCCCTGCGGGAGCAAAACAGCAGGCTGAGTTCACTGAATGAGAAACTCGCCGGACTGAAGGCCCAAAAGGAAGCCAGGAAGGCCTGTGAAATCATTAAGCTCAGAAAAGAGCTGGAGGGACTCCTTGAGGAGAACAGGAAGAAGGATGAAGAGATCAGGGAGTGCAACAGGAACATCATTAAACTGAAGAAGTACGAAAACATGGACGAAAGCGCCGTGTCCGAGCAGATGAGGCTTTATTATGAAGAAAGCCGGGCAAGGGATGCGCTGCTTGATGAGCAGAGGAAGTTAAAGGAACTGAGTGATCAGTGCGAAAAGCTGAAAGAGGACCTTGATCCGGAAGAGGTGTATGAAAAGAAAGTCGGGGATGTAACAAAAGCCATAGAGGTATATAACGAGAAAAAGAGCCACGGAAGAAGCAGCACGGCAGGTATCCGGCACTACGGTGAATCCAGGCAGAACATGCCTCTCAGGAGGAACTGGATGCCGTTTGTCATACCTGCAGGATTTCTGTCTGCGTTGCTCATGCTGGGCAATTACATTGTAAATCACAACGTCCTGTCCCTTGGGATGGGGCTGTTCCTTGCCATTGCAACCGCGACGATACTAATCATCAGATCGTCAAGACATCAACGCCAGGCAAAAAAAGTCTATTCTGCTTCCGAGGAACTGAACATGTCCCTGCATAAAGCCGGGTTTGCCGACCTGGTGGAATTCGCCAAATACAAGGAGAGCCAGAATAATATAAGGGAACGCTTAAAAGATTGCCAGGAACAGATCAGGACTGTCAATAAACAGATAGAAGAGCTTTCCTCAAGGATCAGGGTGTGCGGGGAAAAATGGGATTCGTTCAGATCGGTGTATGAATTGGACGATGAAGGGCAGGACAGGACCGAGTTCCTTGAATCCCTGAAGAAAAGCGTTGACGAGTTGAAAAAAGAGAAGGAAAGAAAGAGGATCCTTCTGGCCGAGAAAGACAATATCAACGACAAGTGCGAGCTTGTGCTCCGCGAGGCTGGGATGCTGGCAGGAGAGATCTTCCTTACGCCTGACGACCTGGATAATTATATAAATAAGATGGATCATAGCCAATTGCGGCATGACGGGGAATATTCGGGTCAAAACCTTGACGGGGCCATAAAAGCGCTGGAGAACGAAATAAAGGAGACACAACTGAAGATTGCAGCGCTTAAGGTTAGGATCGAGGACGCGCCGGCTGAAAGCGAACTTACCCGGGTGATAGAGGAGATCGGCTGCTGCCAGGAGAAAAAGGAAGCCCTCGAGTTCAAGGGCGCAAGCCTGGCCCTGGCAAGCCAGATACTTAAGGAAGTAGCCCTGAAGATGCAGAAGAATTATATTCCCGAGCTCAATAAGGAAATGAGCAGGATGATCGGGATAATCACTTCGGGGCGATACAGCAGGGTATCTACCAATGACGAACTGAGGATTAACCTTGAAGTGCCTGAAACCGAGGAACTGGTAACAGTGAACCGCCTGAGCGGTGGTACGATAGACCAGGTGTACCTATGCATGCGCCTGGCCGCGGTAAACCTTCTTGACAGGGGAGGAGAGAAACTCCCGCTGTTTTTGGACGAGCCTTTTTCCCAATATGACGAGGAACGCGTCAAAAAAGCCTTTGAACTTCTTAAAGAGGTATCGAAGGAACGACAGGTCTTCTTCTTTACCTGCCGGGAGCGCGAGTACGAGCTTGCCTGCGCCGCCTTCGGCGACACCCTCCACCGCCTGAGTATTGGGGACGGGGGTTTTCACTCAAAATGAGTATTGGGGACGGAGGTTTCTACTCATTTTGAGTAATGGGGACAGGTGAATCAGGTTTATGCTCGTTGAATTATATTTCTGCTTAATCCGGTTACTTTCTCAATCTGTTTCTGACTTACCCCAGGCAAAGCCTTTAGATTTCTGATAAACTGGTTTCTTTCAGCTTTACTCATCTTTAATATTTCAAATGCTGTTATTCCTGACAATGCTTGTTTAATTAATTCTTCAGCATGCTCATCAGAAATCTTGGTACCATCATCAATATCAATAAAATCATGATCATCCTGTCCATGATGAAACTCAATAAACTGCTTTAGGCCGCCTGCTACATCCAGCCCGAGTTCAGTATCAATTAAACATATTGCTTGCTGTCCCGGGTTTATGTATTCGTGGTAACTTGTCCACGGATAATCACCACAGTGACGTGCAATGCCCGCCTTGACCGGGTTTTGATGGATATACCTCAATGCGACTAAAAGATAACTGTCTGAATCTACAGGTTCACTGCGAAAACGTCCCTGGAATAAATAGCCTATCCTGTTATATTTTTTATTATACCAAAGAGCATATGTGCTTCCAAGGCGTCTCATTATCTGTCCAATGGTTTCTTTATATTCTCCAATTAGCAAATGAACATGGTTGTCCATAAGGCAATAAGCATATATCTTACATTCGCTGCATTTTTTTACCTTCTTGAGTTTTTCCAGAAACACTATCCGGTCTTCCTTATCCTGAAAGATATCTTGCTTGTTTATGCCTCTGACCATTGCATGATAAACACCTGAATAACTTTTTTCACGGGGAGTTCTTGGCATATTCTTACCTCGATATTAAATTTTTCTATATTATATCATATAATTTAACTTGAATACCATAAAATTGTATAAAAACGAGCAAAGATTCCCCGTCCCTATTACTCAAAATGAGTGAAAACCTCCGTCCCCAATACTCATTCCAAAAATGAGCAAAAGTCTCCGTCCCCTGTGCGCAATGTTACACATGCATAATAGTT
>ENA-OWPA01000695-OWPA01000695.1-bioreactor-metagenome-genome-assembly--contig:-NODE-695-length-37095-cov-4.912745_pt1 | contig 37095 bp, 30 predicted proteins | sample MGYA00238139_ERZ651803 | MGnify/ENA primary metagenome ERZ651803 (study PRJEB26909, sample SAMN07631231) | bioreactor metagenome | isolation source: Switchgrass digestor | place: USA: Dartmouth... | reverse complement strand
TTCTTTATACCCAGCCTTTCAAATCCGCTCTGCAGAACACCACGGAACATGATTTCCTCACAAAGCCCGGCAGAGCCGCCGACAATCAGCAGGTTGATGATAAGCTCACCGGCATTTGAAGCGGTAGGTACACTGGATACGATTACCTTGCCAAACACCTTGCTTATAAGCGCCAGATTAATGATGTTTAGCACGCTAACCACAGGTATCGCAAATACCATTATCAAAAAAATTATAAACAGGCTCAAAGGGCCAACCTTGTTAAGCCTTAAAACTTTCCGCATGTCGTACTTGAAAATAAACAGCAAAAGCAGAGAAGGCATCAATACAAGAAGAAATTCCGTAACCAGAAGACCGGGATAGAGGGATTTCTTCTGAGCCCAAAAGCCTATGTACAGAAGAAATAGAACCCCTAGGGAATATAATATGCTCACCTGCGCCAAAGTAGGCGTCCTTACATATCCTGTATCCCGAAGCTCCCCATCGGTCAGGGAAAATTCTTTGTATAAACGATTATCTTCCATTTGATTCCTCCATATTTAAGTTGAAGTTTATGCTTCGCCACCGTCTGGTTTATCGGAATGATCCGTTTTGCCTTGATTAAACTGTCCAGGATCCATCTCCCAATGGCTGACATAACCCCCATGGTTGCAAAGCACAAATTAAAGTTGTTAATGATGTTCATATTTTCATATCTGAACATCTAATTAATTCTTTTGCTTTCAAGGTTTTAATTGGAAAACAATTACTGAAAGGCCTGCTTCCATTGATGTACAGAAAATCAACTGATAAATCAGCCAAATATAACTTCTTGGTTTTAGCAAGCTTTTCCCATTCCTCAAGTGAAAGTTGAAGCATCCTGAAAGTCGTTGTTTTCCAATATAACAATATTAAAACTAAGCAATGCCTATATTAAATAATACATTTACTAGGAAAAATATGCAACAAAAAACCGGGGTATTCCCGGTTTTCTGCATATACATCGACTGCAATCACATGGTCAGAATACCATTCGGGGTATTGACGATCATGAGAATGTTTTCCTCCTTGCCGGTCTCAGCATTTATATAAACTATGAAATCCCTGTTGTTCAGCTTGCCTTTAAACTCATAGGTGAACAATTCGGTCCTGTAATCCGTAGGGATTATTGCCAGACCTGAGCTTTTTATCTCGACTTTTGAACTGATCTTGGCCCTGGCCTCTTCTTCTGTGATGGCAGGCTTCGGTATCTTCCTCTCCGTGTGGGACGAAAGGTATCCTTTAGCCTCAAAACCTAATATTTCCCCATTATCCAGCGCAACCTTGACCTTGATCAGGTCCGGATATATTACCACTCCATCCTGCGTATAGGCATAGTTGATGGTAGCCATATTATCTTCTTTCAGATAATATGTATCGGTCATGTTCTTAAAGCCCTGCTCTTCAAGGAATTTCTTGCCGGCAGCCTTAGCCTGGTCTATGCTTAAGCTTGCCTTTTCAACAGGCCTGTTATAGAGCATGTAATATGGATGCCCGCCCTTTTGGGTAATGTCAATTGTCGCAGTCTGATCCTCCGGCTTGTTTTTAAATGTAACCTTGTAACTGTATGTCTTAAATGGTTCAGAATCGTTCTTGGATGTATTGGTCACACTCTGCACCTTATCCTTGCCGAAGAATTTGATTACCCTTTCCTTTGCCTGTTCAACGCTTATGGTATCGCCGGTTAGTCCTTTGGGTTTTGCGTTTGTCATATGGTCGGAAAAGGGGCCGTCATAAATCAGAGTGGGGTATTCCTGAAAAGTTTTATCAATGTTTTCAAACTGCTGTTTTGTCATATTGGCAGATGTCCTTTGAAAAACAGGCGTTCCCTTTTGTCTCAGTTCGCCCCACTTTATCCTTCCTGCGCTTATGTCGCTCTGAAGCTTCTCCAGGCTATCCCTCAAGGAAACTGCATAGCCATAGAGCTTCTCTATCGTTTCATACTGTTTATCGCTTAGAGCTTTGCCCTGCATATTCTGGTTATTCAGAGAATAGGCCAGATCTCCCACCTGCGTCAAATATTTGGAGGTATTCTCCAGGGCAGGAGGGCTTATGGGAAGCTGTCCAAGATTGGTTTGGGCAAGGTTTGCTTGTCTCCATGCTTCCTGCATTATGCTTGCGGTCTTAGTAGTGGACGAAGATATCAAAGATTTGGCCAGGAGCATCTGAACATTATCTACATAACCTATCATGTCATAAAAAGCTCTGTTATATTGGTTGTCCAACTCCTGCCTCAAACTTGCAGCGGTTTTGTACTGATATATGCCCCAGCTGGCCACAGCCGCTAAAGCTACTATAACGATGCTGTACATTTTTCTGTCGGATAATCTTCTTTTAAAATCCAGCAGTTTATCTCTTAATCCCAAGATTACACCTCCATTAAAGATCTATATTCCGAAATGATGCTTGCCTATTGTTTTTATTATTTTCCTGCTCCAAATCCATTTGCTGGTTGCTGTAGCAGGATTCCAGTAATAAAGGCATCCATTGGTAGGATCCCATCCATTCAGAGCGTCTCTTGCAGCTTTCACCACCGTCGAATTAGGGTCGATGGGGACATTTATCTGTCCGTCGGAAACTGCAGTAAATGCACCCGGCTGGTATATTACACCGGCGATGGTCTTTGGAAACCGCGCATCCCTGGTTCTGTTCAATATGACGGCTCCCACCGCCACCTGACCTTCATAAGGCTCTCCCCTGGCTTCACCGTTTATCGCCCGGGCGAGAAGCTGCTCATCGGATATATTTTTCCCCTGAGCATGTACTGCTCCGCTTTCGGCTATGCTCGTCAAGCCCATCGCTAAAAGTGTGTCAAATCCTGCTATGCCGGTAACCGGAATATTGTTTTTCTTCTGATATTCCTTTACTGCCTGGAATGTGTCGTCTCCATAGTAACCATCTATTATGCCCCTGTAATATCCCCAGTTTTTAAGCCTCTGCTGCATTTGCTCCACTTCTGCGCTTGCATGCCCGGGTTTTAATTCCATTCGGGGTGTTACAATGACAGGTTTGTTATAGGTAAACACTGAAAAGGTTAAATATACCAGTAAAATAAAAGCACAGGTGTATTTCAGCTTCTTTAAAATACTATCCCTCCTCCCGCGATGACCATAAGAGTCTGATTATTAGTTGAGCAAAGCTTAAAAAGCTCTGATATAGAAATAACATCTGTCCAAACTTTGCAGACTCTGTTGAAAAAGCTGTCATTACATATAAAACTAAGCTCCGGCCATCGATGAAACTCAAAGTTAAGCTTAAATTAAACACTCATTAAAATCCAACGTCCAAACTTCATCGATATACGGCGAAGCCTGCGGTATCCATACCTCAGGTTATATTTTTTGTTTTGCATGTGAAAAATATGCATATATAGAAGCCAACACTAAAGTTTCAGTAAGAATGGTATATTTCACTGAAATATAGTCAATCATTGCAATATCAGGATCATTAGAGGCACGCTGTGCATATCTTTTCATACGCCGTAGAGCTTATTTCAGAACTAAACTTGAAGTTACAGGGAGTTGTCAGAACATGGATGTATTGTTTTTATCGGTCTCAACAGGAGGAGGGCATTTAAAAGCCGCAGAAGCCATCAAAAATGTGGTGGAAGAGAAATATCCCGGCTCGAGGACATTGATAGTCGATACTTTGGATTATATAAATCCTGCGGTCAATAAACTCATTGTGGGAGGTTACCTTGGCCTTCTTAAAAGCACACCCCGTGTGTACGGCAAGCTGTATGATCTGGCGGAATCAAAAGAAGGATTGCATGAGCTGTATACCGCAGCCAACACCCTCCTTGCCATAAAGCTCGGAAGGCTCATTGATGATTTTATGCCGTCCATAATAATATGCACTCACATTTTTCCTCTCCGCATGCTTTCATGCCTAAAGCGCAGGGGAAAAGCCAAAATGCCTGTTGTTGCAGTGATTACGGATTATGTAAGCCATTCTTTGTGGGTCCACAATAATATAAATGCCTATATTGTTCCCAATGACCAGGTAAAAAACGAGATGATAATGAGGGGAATCCCGGCCGAATTGATATATCCCTGCGGCATACCGATAGACAAACGCTTCGCCAGGAAGAAAAACAGGGATAGCCTGCTGCGGGAGCTGGGCCTGGAAGACAGGTTTACGGTTCTTATAATGGGCGGAAGCCTTGGGCTGGGGAAGCTATACTCTGTGTTTGACGCCCTTTTGAACAACAGCAGGGACATTCAGATAATAGCCATCACCGGCTATAACGAAAAGCTTAAAAAGCAGCTGGAAAACATCAGCTCAGTGTCTGATAAAAAAATCAGAATTTTCAGCTATACCGATAAAATATCAGATCTGATGGACATATCAGACCTGATAATCACCAAGCCTGGTGGCATGACATCTGCCGAAGCGCTGGCAAAGGGGCTGCCCATGCTGATCACATCCGTCATTCCAGGCCAGGAGGAAAGAAATGCCAGATTCCTTGTAAATAACGGCGCAGCAGTCAAAATATCCGACCACAGCAGCATTAACAGTGTCATCGATAACATTATTGCAAATCCGTCCTGCATTGATAGCATGAGAAAGATGGCTTATAAATTAGCCAAACCAAATTCTGCTGAAGATATAGCTGCCTTGCTGGAAGAGCTTTCGCAAAAATATATGGCAGAAGCTAACTGAAAGCATGATTTGCTCGCGGGAAGTCAAGGTTCAAAGCTGCTATCCACAAAGTATTTATGTGGTTCTGTAATAGAGAACCACGAAAGATGGAAATAAGAGCATGACAAATTCGGAAAGCGCTTTTGTAGTATCTGAATTCAGGATATTAAAAGAAACCACTAAAAGTAAACGGCATTATATAAGCCTTACTACATTAATATCCTTCCCGCACACCTCTCTGGCAATATCCACCTCTCTCCCCTTGCATGTAAACAGGATTATTTGCCTTTCCTCCGACAGCTGATGCAGAAATTCCAGTGTTTCCCGTGTCCTCTCATCATCATACTGGGCAAGGATTTCATCCATGATAAAGGGCAGCTTTTCACCGGTTGAACCTATCAGATCAGCCATGGCAACCCTTAAGGAGAGATACATCTGGTCGACAGTACCTCCGCTTAACGCAGGAGCAGCCACTATTTCCCCGGTTTCCGGCGCTATCACCTTGAGCATGAGATTGCTGTCTGCCCTCAAATCCCTATATCTTCCCTGGGATATCCTATCAATAGCACTGCTCATTTTCAAGTTGATATAAGGCATAAAATCCCGCTGCAATTCTTCGCCTGCTTCAATAAGAACCTCCAGCGCAGTATTCAGGGAAGTGTTTATGTCCTCCAGCTCGGACTTTTTTTCATACAGCGCATCGGCCTCTTCGATAATCCTCTGGAGTTCATCATCATCTCCTGCACTTTTCAGGAGGGTTTCTCTTTCCCTTATCTTCAGCAGCACTTCTTTTATCTCTTCATCAACTTCCTCAATTTCCGCTTCATATATTTCCTCTGCCGGCAGGATACCGTTTGCCTCAGACATCTCCTTTGCCTTGCAGATTCCTTTTAGCTGCTCTTCCAGAAAAGCTATCTTCTCTCGTATGCTTTCAGCTATTTCTTCCAGCTCCTTTTTGCTGCCACAGGTCATGCCGCTGATGGAAGCAGCATTTTTGCAGTACTTCTGCACGCGTTCCTTTAAGTCGCTTATCCTTTGCTTCGCATATGCAATGTTCATATCAAGTTCCCTGCAGCTCCTTACGCCGTGTTTAAAGCTTTTTATCATATCCTCGCTTATTTCTGCCTCGGCATTATCGATTATCCCGGCTTTATGCAGCGCAGCAGCTATTGCACCTTTGAGGGCTTTAGCTTTGGCTTCGTTATTCTCCAGATCCCTTTCAAGCCTCTCAATATCAGAATTTATAGCCTCAACCTGCCTAACGAGGCTGTTATACTTTTCTTTCAGCACCAAAAACTCTTCGATGCCGTCAGCGCCGACCGATTTATACATTTCCTCCAAGACCTTCTGTTTTTTGATAAGTTGGTCCTTAAAAGCTTTAATATCGGAAATCAAGAGCCTTTTTTCCTTCTGCGCTGCATTTAGCATAGCGGCCACTTTGTATCTTTTTACACTAAATATCAGCGCTGACACAAAAGCGGCGGCAGCGGCGGCATATCCGGCATATGACCCCATTACGCCGGCAACTGCCATGATAACGGTTAATGCTGTGGCAGCAGCAGTCATATATGCATATCTGCGCCTTTTTCTTTGCATCGTGCTCATTTTCTCTTCTACAGCATCCTGCCTGCCGCTATTTATTTCCTTTTTCAGATTTTCAATATCCCTGCTGAGCTCCACCGCATCCCTTTCAACCTTCTCATCCATGTAGTTGAAAGCTTTTAGCTTTTCCAGCTGAGGCTCAATATTGTAAAGATGGTTCCTCTTTTCCGCCGCTTCCCTCTCGATCCTGCGTCCATCCTCCATCAAGCTGGAAAGCTTGACGTATTCCAGGCTCACCCTGTCGGAATCGTCAATGCTGAAAGCACAGAAGCTTATAAACTGCTCCCTGTCTTTTTCAGCTTCATCAAGCTTTGCTTCAGCACATCGCAAAGCCGCCTCATCCGCTTCGATGCTCTCTAAAATCCCGTCCAGCTCTTCTTTGATTTTCCTGTTTTTTATCAATACCTCAGATATTTTAGCCGCTTCTTTCCGCATGGAAAGCTCTTCCCGGCGCGCTTCAAGCATGGCCTTCTTTTCCTGCAGGCCTTTTAGCTCCGCTTCCACTTGAAAGAGGGACTCCCTTTTTTTTGCGATATCCTGCTTTAAAGCCTCCAGCTCCTCCAGCCTGGCATTTACCTTGTCCAGAGGTCTTGTGGTGGTTTTGCCGGTGCCCACATGGATCTTTAGAGCCTCCTTCAAGGCTTCCTTTGCCCTGTTTAGGGACATGTCCTCAAAACCGGTCTGACCTACATTTATAAGCCTGTTAACCAGCTCTCCCACTCCGTCGTCGCCTATTCTTGATTCCATTTGCCGTACAAAGACCGTTTTGTCAAAACAAAGCTCGCTGACTCCCAGGTGCTTTTCTGCAAAATGCGCTCCTTTTTCACGGCTCTGTTCAAAGGAATCTGTGATATCGTTGAAATAAGCATCAAATACCCTGACAGTGTTGGTATGAAAATTCCTTTCAATCCTGAAAAGCTCGCCGTTATCCAGCCTATACAGGAGGGAACCTCCAAAATCCCTTGCACTCCATGGCTTGTATCTCTTTAGGGGCGGAAGCATCCCATCCTTTGAGCTCCTTCCCCCCTTCAAACCGAAAAACATGCCTTTTATGAACCATTGAAGAGAAGTCTTTCCCGATTCGTTTTTGCCAAATATTATGTTCAAACCTTTGCCCAGCTCCAGATTCAAGTCTGCAAGCCTGCCAAAACCTTTAACTTCCAGATTCTCAATGCGCATTGCGGCCTCCTGTTATATTGCCTGGTTGCAGGTTTATTGCTGCCGGCTTTTCCTGCCGTCTTTTACACACAAATAATACTAACGGATAATGCTGCTGCGATAGCCATATATGTAAAAGGTTAACGCTGTTGTGGCAGCCATATATATAAAATAATTCCTTATGCAAAAAATCTCATTATGCATAAATTCTTATTCAATTTCCACTTTTCCGCTGTCCAGCGCTTCTATCCCATAGTACAGGGATTTCAGCAGAAGCTCCCTCTGATGTTGATCCTCGGTTTTTTCCATGCGTTGGAATATCTTTCGAGCAAATAATCCCCTGAGCCCGGGTTCCCTCTTTATCGCATCAAAGTCCAGGTCAGGGGCGGTATTGTCTTTTATTTTCATAAAAAACACCCGGTCTTTAAAACAGGATGTCAACTGGCGGGTATCTATCTTAAGTCCGGGTTTGGCATAGCCTTTCAAGGTAACATGGAATAATCCGTCCTTTTCTCCATGCCCGCACCGGTTACCCTCAACAGCAGCCCTGATTCTGTCCTCCACCTTCTCTTCCGTATCGCAGCCGCTTATATTTACATCCATATTGGCATAATATCTTTTTCCGGTGCATCTAAAGCTCATATCCAGGCACCGGTGGCCATCACCGTCCTTAGATATGCTTCCGATATAGACTCCGTGCTCACCGGCTTCATCAAAGCCCAAGGGTTCAGGACTTCCTGGATTGTATATCAGCCCATGGCCTCCTATATCATCGGACCTGCCATGGAAATGACCCAGGGCAATATAATCCATCCCCAGCCCGGCCAATTCGCTGCTGCCTACCGGATTGTACAGGTGGTTATCCTGCCGGAAATCCATATCCACCGTCCCGTGCAGGAGGAGTATGTTTATGTAGTCCTTTTGGGAAAGCTTAATATCCCTGATCTGGGCCGCCTCCTGGCGGAAGTCCTTAAAGCCGATTCCATAGACGCAGGTTTTGAGATCATGAAGGACAACCTCCGGATTGTCCCCGCAAAGTATATGCACATTGCTGCTCCATGCATAATTTCTGTAGAAGGAATTGGCCACATAAGGGTCGTGATTTCCCGGAATTATGAATATGTGGGTATGGAGTATCTCGCGAAATTTATCATTTATGTAAGCAATCGTAGACTTTCCGGTGTAATTATGCTCGTACAGATCACCGCTTATAAGCACCAGATCAACCTTCTCCGTCTTGGCTATGTCCATTATCTTTCCAAAGGTCTGCCTTAAATCCCGCCTTCTTTCAGAAGCCTTCCCGGTGTCGGCTCCCAGGCTCGTAAAAGGCGAATCCAGATGCATATCCGCACAATGCAGAAATTTTACCCTCTTCATTTGTAAACCCCCATATAGCGATTCTTTGGTGTATTTAAACTCAAGAAAGTTTTCACTGCTTCCAGCAACCCTGTGCAAAACACACTCTTTGGTGCATTTGAACTCAACCAGCCAAATCTGAATTATCCTATGTCATCCGTCACTACCGGCCTCAATCCCTGACCTGTATAACCGCATAGGCCACAGCATAATTTTCGGAATGGGAGAGGCTTAAGGATATGCTAATGTCGCCCAGTTTGTTTAATATCTCCCTGGCTTTGCCCGACAGGCATACATCCGGTTTTCCCTTTTCATCGTTGACCACTTCTATGTCCTTCCAGGATATTCCCTCGCTTATGCCTGTCCCCAGCGCTTTGGACACGGCTTCCTTGGCAGCAAAGCGCGCCGCATAGCTTTTATATTTGGCCGCTTTCCTTGCCTCGCAATAGTCGATTTCACCTTTGGTAAAAACCTTGTCCCGGAAAGCATTCCCCAGCGTGTCTAAAGAATGCTTAATTCTATCTATCTCAATTATGTCAACTCCACAGTAAATGGCCAATACTGCCTACACTCCTTTACTAAAGCCCGATATTGAATATTATAATTATACCATTGTATCCCCAGGCCATGATACACAAAAAGCTCAACAATATTTGTTGAGCTTTCTTGATTATGCTTAATGAAGTTAAACTTTTAAAGCCTCATTCTGTTTTTCCGTCGGTCTTCAAGAACGCTGTCCAGGGCAGCCGCCTCATTAACGGCTGTCTCAAGCTTCTCCAGCATATCTTCCGACTCAATGCTTGACAATATCTGATGTTTGAACATACTTACAGTGCTCTCCATATAATCCAGCTTGGCACTGATTCTTTCAATGTCTTGCTTTTCCTCCTTAAGCCGGTTGATAATCTTTTGGTCCATTTCTATCAGATTTTTGATATCCTCCAGCATGCGAGGGTCCTTGGTAAAGCTGAGCTTTCTGGTATTGGCATTGATTCTGTTGGCAACCTCGCTTACATCTGTCTCCTTAAGCTCCTTGCTTCTTATGCAAAAATTCACCAGCAGTTTGATATAGGATATCACCAGCTTTAATGTCTGCTCAACTATTTTTTCCTTGATATAGCTTTTTTCGCCTTTAAAAAATGAATTCACTATATCGTTTTTATCTTCCATAACCTTGCGGAGCTTTTGAAGATATGTCGCATTTGTATACCTTTTGGCTTCATTGGCAAGCCTCAGGCACTCATAATTCAAATCCTGTATCTGCCTGATCTTTTCCCTTTCATTGAACTTGTCATGGAAATCCTTGCTTAACAGAGTCTTTGCGACAAAAGCCAGGTAAAGCGCTACCGCCGGTAAATAGGTAATAGCTGTATCCGAGCTGACATAACGGCTCAGGTCTGAAGGCAGCAAACCGCTGATCGTATCAGCCGACATTGACGTGATTGCTAAAAACAATAACAGCAACCCAAGATTTTTCAATTTTAAAAGCGCGCTAAACAGCATTCTTAACTTCATACTAGCATCTCATGCCTTCCCATAAGTTTGTATAAATCTAAAGTCCGTCGCGGATATAACTCCGACTATCTAAAGTCAGTTTGTCGTCTTATTCTCTACCTTTTCCTTCACTTCAAAGCCTTGATCCGAACCCAGCATGGCTTCAGCTCTGGCACGGGCTCTCTCCCTTGCGGAATTCATATCCAGCCGCTTTAACTTCAATTCTATGTTGGAGTCATTAAGGGATTCTACGGCATTAGCCCTGGCAGTCTTTCTGTTTACTATCTCCCTTGCCCTGTCCATAGTTTCATTTACAGTGCCTATCCTATTGCTCTTGGAAGTGTATTTTGCATTAACCGAATTTATATTCTCCCTTAATGAAGCCATCTTTGCCTGGGACTTCAAAGTCTTCAATTCATTGAGTTTTGCACTCATTTCAGACTCAAATATCTTGTAGTCCTCCCTGATCTTTGCCACTTCGGCCATGGCATTGTCATAAGTAGCTTTATGGGCCTCGTAGGTAGCCTGGTATTCCTCCTCCTGCATAAGGAGCTCGATAAGCACATCCTTGTCTCCCTGCCTCTGGGCTGCTTCCACCCTTTGCTTTATGGCATTGAGGTTTTTTTCCGCATTTTTCATCTCTATCTTGATAAGTTCTGCATTTGTCTGAATCTCGAGGATTTGCTGTTCGGCTTCCTTTCTGGCCTTTTCTATCTGGTTTTTGATATCCTCAAAAAGGATTTCCGGATTTCTTTCCTCCAGTCCTCCCACAAACATTCCGAAAAATCCTCTTATCATAGCTCCCAATCTGCTAAACAACCCCATTGCTAACGCCTCCTCTTTTTCTCAAAAAGTATTTATCCCATATCATAAATCTATAATTTTATATATAATTATATCTTAAAACAACAGGAATTAACAGGTCTATCAAAAATATATTGCTATTTGTATACTTCCAGGTCCGTCTGGCTGTCCTTGTCATCTATCAGGTGCTTGTACTTTTCGGGCAGCAAATCCTTATCATCCGTTTCCCTTATGGCAAGCATGGTCATATATTCCACCTGCTGGGTGCTGGGCCGGCATTTTTCTATTGCCATGTCCAATATGTCCGAGGTGATGACTGTGCCCTCCTTGTCATCCTCGTTTGCCAGCTCATAGGCTTTTCTGACCACCGTCTCAATCTCCGCACCGGTATAATTTTCTGTCTTTTCAGCAAAGGGCATGAAATCTTCAATGTCTGTTTCAAACCCGTATTTTCGTATGATTATTTTAAATATTTCCGCCCTCTCCGGCGCTTCGGGAAGCAGTATAGGTATCTTTTTATCAAACCTTCCTGCTCTTTTGAGCGCAGGATCTAAGAGGTCCGGCCTGTTGGTAGCAGCAATGAAAATTACTTTTCCCCTATTATTTGTATTACTGGTAAACTGCAAAAATTCGCTGAAAATATTTCTTCCAACTCCGCTGTCGCCGCTGTCTCCCCTTCTGAATGTTGTATCTATTTCGTCCACAAACACTATCACCGGCTGCTGGGACTGAGCCCCCAGAAGACACTTCTTAAAATTTTTCTCGCTTTCGCCCACATACTGTCCCAATATTCTGGACATGTCAATTTTTACACAGTTGAAACCGCTGGATTTAGCCAGGGCATTAACCAGCAATGTTTTACCTGTACCGGAAGGCCCACATAGCAGTATTCCCATGGGAACCCTTCTTAAATCGCCCTTTTTGATAGGATTCACAATGTTCTTCATCAGGTAGTTTTTAGCCTTGTCCATTCCGCCTATATCATCAAAGCTGATTTCCGGATATATGAATTCCAATACATCCCCATATTCTTTTTGCAGCACCGAATGTTTCTTTTCCTTTATGAATTCAAAGCTTATCGGCACATCTTCAGCCTCAGCCCGCAATTTTATATCTTTGATCGATTTCTTGCTAAGGCCGGACGACAGCTTCGCAAACTCATCTATTGTTATATCCGATTTTACGTCGCTACCCTGCAACAGGTATTCTATATACTGCCTGCGCTCCTCCTCCCCGGGCAGACCTACCAGGATCGGCTCCACTCTGTAGGAGGATTTCAACACCTCCCGGCTCACATCCGCCAAATTGTCGGCAAGCATGAATATCGTGCTGCCTACGGATGAAATTCTGGGATTTACAGACCATTCGCAGGCCCAAATTAATGCGGACCTTTCCTCCAGGGACATGCTTCCCACATCCACCGAAGGCAGTATTTTTTCCGTATGGTTTATAAATAAGGCCATCTTCGTGCCTTTCAAAGCGATATCGATATACGGGAAAATCCTTGACGGAAGAGCGTGGAGAAGGTTAACCGCTTCGTTGGACGTTATTTTATGAAATTCCCTTTCCATGCCTCCATCGAGGAATGTAAGTCCCCGAGAGATATCGTAGAAGGCCACTATTGCAAAGTTCCTCTGCTTTATAAACTCCTCATACAGAAATCTGTCTATATAACGGTAATTATCCACTACATCCCGCACATTGAAATACAGCAAAAATTCATGGGAAATCCCGGATTTGTACTTGCTCAAAAATTCATCGTACCACATATGTCAATAATGCCAGGCAGCAAGGTTTTAACTGCTTTGGCATCTCACCTCCATGTTAGTGTAAAATATGCACGAAGCATAAGGCTTAAATTTTTCGATAAATCCTGAATTTGTAACCCGTATTTTGATACAAGCTGTTACTCTTTTAATTATACGTAAATTTATCAAAAAAGTTTAGTTATAAAAAAACTATTTTTTGCACCCTAGATACCTTTAATATAGAGTATAGTACTACACTCCACGTTAAAGATCAATAGTATTTTCCAATAAATATTTTGCTGTCAAACTGTCAAAACTAAAAAAGATTCCGGTGCAACAACGGTTCAGGTAGCGAAAGGCAAATAATGCCTGAAGCCGGATATCAAAATTATCTACAATAATTAGTTTAAGGAGGATTTATGGAAACTACGTCTTTTAATGTTCCGTCAATCTCATGCAGTGCCTGTGCGGAAAAAATACAGGAAGGCCTTAAAGAAATGAAAGGCGTTGGCAATGTCTCGGTAGATCTAAAAACAAAAATGGTAAATGTTGACTACAACCCTGCTGACGTAAAGCCGCAGGATATTATAGGAAAAGTTTCATCCCTTGGATATGAGGTGTCCCAGTGAGCACCTTTAAAGGATAAAAGGGTAGGGAAAGCTTGCGATTTATACCTGTGCCACAGACAAGCAGGCGCTTTTTGCTTTCTTCAACTTGATCAGGATGTCTCCTGCTTCCAACTTGGTCAGGACCTCCCCTCTTCTAACCAGCAGGGGCTGATCTGATAAAATCATAGCAGCGGTAATATTAGGAGGGAGATTGCACGACCAAACTTGAATCTCTGTAGATGCAGATGCAGATTTGCAGACCAGAATTAACCTGAATTTGAATCGGAGATTTGACAAGTATCGGAGTATAATATATCTTTTGATATTTATACTCCGATGACAACTCACTCTCTTCCACAGGCTATCTTTCAACACCAGCGAAATCCCTGTTATAAATTGTTTTTATGGATGGAATTGAGAATCGCCTGCTCCTGATTTTCAATGTGCTTTCTGGCAAGCATACCTGCCCTTTCGGGATCTCTTGCCTCTATCGCTTCCAGTATTTCGCAATGTTCTGCCACCAATCCCTTGTGAGCACTCAGGTCCTTCATGTAAATAACTCTGAACCTATGCACCTGCTCCCGGAGATTGTTAGTTATCTGCAAAAGCTTTTCATTGCGCGAACAACGGTAAATAAGCTCATGGAACTCCACATCCTTTTTTATGGAGTTTTGTAAATTTTCTTTTTCTACATAGTTGGTAAATTGATTGTTTACATGCTTCAAATCCTTGAGCTCGTCGTTGGTAATCCTCTCCGCAGCCAGTGAAGTTGCAAGACTGTCCAGAGATGCTCTTATCTCGAGAACATCAATTATGTCCTTCATGGAAAGGTCAGCAACCTGCACTCCCCGACGTGGAACCATGGTTACAAAACCCTCCAGCTCCAGCTTTCTGATAGCTTCTCTTACAGGTGTCCGGCTTACGCCCATCTTCTCGGCCAGCTGGACTTCCATCAATCTTTCTCCGGGCTTTAACTCGCCCATTATTATAGCCTCTCTTAAAGTATCGAAAATAACTTCCCGCAATGGCTTATAGTCGTTCAAGTTGACTTTAGAAAGCTTACTTGCCATACCTTTATCTCACCCTAACCTTCAACATTATAGTTTAATACATGGAAAAGTACCCGAATACTGTTTGTCCAAATTCTTCATGGAGATACCGTAGTAGTAATATACCTGTCCCATCTGTTGCTCTCCATGGCTTCATATGCTCTCATCGCAGCCGCTTTATCAGAAAAAATTCCAAAAACTGTAGGTCCGCTGCCACTCATCATGCTTCCTAAAGCACCCAGTTCCACCAGCTTTTGTTTTATCTCGCCAATTACTTCGTATTTTCCAGAAGTAACTGTTTCAAGAACATTTTTCATGTTTTGAGCAAGCTTTTTAATGTTACCGTTCGCAATACTATTAATTATTATATTTGTGTTGGGCCTGCTTGTCAATTTTTTAACATTAAGGTTTTCATAAACCCAGGCTGTGGAAACTCCTATTTTAGGTTTAATCAAAACTATATTCGTAACCGGCAGAGGATCAAGCTGTGTCAAAATTTCACCAATGCCTTCGGCCAGCATAGTGCCGCCCCTGATGCAAAAAGGCACATCGGCGCCGATGGTTTTTCCGATATCCATTAGCTCCTTTTCAGTCAAATCCAGTTTAAATAGACTGTTCATACCCTTCAATACCGCTGCCGCATCAGAACTTCCTCCTGCCAGACCGGCTGCAACAGGTATGTTTTTATCTATCCTTATTTTTACACCCTTTTTTATTCCAAACCGTTCAATTAGCTGCTCAGCAGCCTTGTAAGCAATATTTCCTTTGTCGTTAGGAACCCAGGGAGCACTGCATTCAATCTCTATTCCTTTTTCAATCACTTCTATAAAAATCCTGTCATGAAGCTCGATGGTCTGCATTACCATCTTAACATCATGATAGCCGTCCGGTCTCCTGCCAAGTACATCAAGAGACAGGTTGATCTTTGCTCTTGCCTTTAGTTCCGTTGAATCCATCATCCACCTCGGATTTTACCAGTTGGTGCCGTAATAATTTGTTTACTTTACGGTTGAAAATATTATATACAAAATACACGTCTATTTCAACAAAAAGTGCTTGAAATTTAAATTTCAAGCACTTTTTTATAAGGCTGATGCAATTTTTAATACATAACGCTTTCCGTTTATTTTGCTTTTTTAGGAATTAATATCTGAAGTCCGGGCGTATTCAGGTCCTGATCGGTGATATTGTTTATGCGCTGGATATAATCCACAGTTGTGTAATATTTCTTAGCTATTTTCCACAATGTATCCCCGGGTTTTGAATAATATACCACAATGCTCGGCTGCTGCTCAAGCCTTTTGCCATCCAGGGGAAGATCCGTAACTCTAACGGTAAGAGGGAAAACAACCTGTCTTACTACTTTTACGTCCACTCCTATAATCAGCCTTACTTCCACTTCTGTTGCCGAAACCATGCTATAGCTGCAGTGTTCTATATCCAAATTAACATCGCATTTCATATCCGGCTCTATACCCTTTATATCGACTGTCTGCCTGAACGGAATCTCCTGTTCCTGGCAGAAAACCGGTCTTTCTCCATCATTGGACAAGTAAAGCACATTATTGTTCACAACGCCTTCAATTATCAATTTATCGCCGGATATCTCATATTCAGACAGCACAGGCCTGCACAATACATTGAATACCTCAGCTATTTCCGGACTTTCATCGCTTATGGTTATTGTATCCTTCAAAACAACCTGTGTTTTGCTTCGGGTTACAACGTCTTCAGTCTTAAAGGGTTCCTTTTCGATATTCAGCCTTACGCTGGGACTATAAGCATCGGAAACCATTTCTATGTTGCGTTTCTCATACGCTGATGCATACAGGTTTATGACTGCTTCGGCATTTAGAACTCTGAGCTCTCCATCATCATCCTCCACCGGATCAAGCTGAATATTCGCAATGCGGTAATCTACCTCACAATCGGCATTATCAGTAATGCTTGCCAGTTCTATGTACTCCATGAAAGGCAAGCTGAACTCCATGGTCTGGATGCTGCCCTCCTCATCATCCGCTGTGTACAAAGCGGAAATATTCAGCTCTCCTTTGGCAACTGCCCTATTGTCGTCTATTTTATACTCTTTGCTTACTATTTTGGCATCCGTTCTCAAAAGCTCTCTTATGGAGGGCTTTCCTGCCGGAACTTCCAAAGTTTCCTTTATCGTGCAGTCAACTGTGTTATCTCCCAGATAGCAGTTGACGGAAGCACTGTCACGCAAAATCTGCACATCCTCAACCGCCTCAATATTGCTGACAGCACTTTGTTCAGTCTCTTCCATGACTTTTCCGCTGATCTTCATAATGGTTCTGACATTGATTTTCCTTTCATTCTGCATATTGAATTCAATATGCTCTATATCGCACTTTGCTCTGCATTTTGCTTCCGGTACGGCGTTTTCCACGTCCAGTGCATAGGTAAAACTGGATGAGGTGTTTATTCCTTTTACTTCCCTGCTTTCTCCGTCCGGAACATATAGTATTTTATACTGGATTGTCCCATTGACAATAATTTTATCCTGTGCAGCTTCTGCGCTGTTAACATATGCATCTCCATCTAAAAGCAGTATCCGTGAAATATCCGGCTTAACATCGGGCACAATTATATCATTCTCTATAACTGTCTGCGCTGAGTCTTCGCCAATCACATGATTAATCATGACAGTTTCCCTTGTGAGTTCGAGAGACATGGTCCTATCCTCCTCTTGCTTATCGAATAGATTTGAGCATCTATGTAATATATATTGACAAGACTCATAAAATATGCCTCTCGGCGAAATATTGATGAGACAGATATGGCAAAACATAACCAGTAAAATTTCTATATGAATATCGACAAAAAGTTGGCATTAAAATGAACGAATGCTAAGGATATCATATTTTAAAAATTCCTTGCCAAAAAAATAAGAGATCCCATCGCTTTCAGTATATGATTCAAGAGCGTCGGAATATGAATTTTAAGGAAAAGTCTTAAAGAAGAGAGTTTGAATTCCTTTTCTTTAAGAGATGCTACTAGAGGGTCGGTGAATTTTACCTTCCGGGAGTTATATTCTATACACTACCGAATTGTAATTTCTGTATAAAGCTGTATATAACATGAGCATAATAATGGCAAAAATAAAGAGAGTCGAAACAAAATCCCGGCTCCCTTAGTTTTCTATTGTCCCAACACTCTAGCTAACCTGTATTTTTCTATTATCTTTGCAAACTACTACTTCAACTGCTTTTGTGAGTATATCTGTATAGCTGTACGAAACCCTTCTGGTTGTTTCATACTCATTCTCAAACTTTACGATGAAGATGCTCGGATAGGAATTTTCAATAATACCTTCTCTGATAACTGCCTTTTTTCTACCTTTATTGGCTTTCAGTTGAACTTTTTCTCCGATACAGGTTTCTATATCCTTCTTTATCTGAAACAAGTCACACTTTTCTATCATTAAATCACCTCATCTTCTGTTTGTCAATATTATAACACAAAGTTCTTCTTTTGTCAAAAAAAATATATATTATAGCAGGAACAATTTATTTATGTCAAGTATTTATTTAAAAAAAACATTAAGATTGCGGCTCTGTAGGGTATCCTTTCCGTGATTTTCCCCGTGTTTGTAAACCTCCTATGCCCTCCGCACCGGTTATCGTATTGCCCACAACTTCCATTGGGTCCAGAACAGAGTTGACATTGGAAAAAGCTATTTTCTGACAAACAAACACAGGGTCCAGAGCATGGATCAGTACTCTGTTGGGAGAACTCGCAAAATTGGCGCCCGCATTGATGATTTCCTTGTACATGGACTGGCATGCGCCTGCAAAAATTATCAGGTTATCCATGTTGCTGTCGAATTTCCTAGCCTGTTTCACTGCTTCAATGTAATACTTGGAATTCCAGTAGCCGTTTACATCCGTCGGTTTGCCTTCACTTTTTATAAAGCCGTCATGGCCTGTCAATACAAGTATATCCGGTCTGTGCTCCTTAAGGAGGTCGTACACAGCTGAGGGTTGGTCCTTTTCCGGGACATGCTTTCCTACTGTCTCTATTCCAAACTCTTTGTACTGCTTGAGACAGGTATCAAGATAATCTTCATCGCCATCTATATGGAGTACTTTGCCCGATTTTGAATACATGCGGGAATCATCATTAGGAGTACCTCTGTATAAAGCTTTTTTTGGGTATCTTCTAAAGCTGCGCGCACTTATTTCCCTGCACTTTCTGGTTACGGCATAATTCTCTTTCACAGTGTATTCTCTTACCTTCTGGTCAGGCACTTGTATAAGGTCGGATTCAGGTGCATCGGCTTCTATCCTGTACATTATACCCTTAAGTATGACGGTTTTTTCTTCGCCGGTATTTAAGATATCCACCACTTTAAAGTAGATATCCTCTCCATAAGATTTTCTGGCAACAATATCTCCTATTTTGATTTCTCCCATCAAATCACCCTTACTCTTCAAAGTTCATTACATAATATGCAAAAATTCGGGTGCTGGTGATTGGGATGCAGTTTATTATACATAAAATCTAAAGCTATTTTATTAAACGACGCTACCACGCCACATTAAAACAACATGTCATACTGCTCCATGAACTTTTTATGGTACTCAATCTCATCTATGACCTCCTGCATTTTAGCCACATAGCTTTTTTCCGACCAGCTGCGCTTGCTGTTGTAATACTTATTGGCAACCCTCCACAGCTTTTGCGGAAACTGGAGCATGATCTTCATGACATATATTTCATCCTCGCTTAAGCTTTCTACTGTCCGGTATTCATCTATTATGAGCTTGGCCTCATCTATATCCCAGTTGCATCTTCTCATCTTCCTTCTCAGCAAATTCGCAAGGTCGTAAACTTTCAGCTCATAGCAGCAGAATTCAAAATTGGTGGCATAATAAGTTTCTCCATTTTTGATGATATTGTGATGGGTAAAGTCATGATGGCATATGATGCCTTCTTCCCTGGACTGCTTCACAAGCCTTTCATATCTGGGACTTTCTATAAGCTGGAGGGCATTTTCACCCAGATTATAAAAATATTCAAAGTGGTCCAGGAACATAAAGTCAAATTTGCTTTTACCCTTTTTTGCAATTTTGGCCAGCTTCTTTATCTCATCAAGTCTTTTGGAAAAGTATTGAGGAAGCTTTCCCAGATCATCCCTCGTGAAACTGCCTTCAGGCAGCTTAAAACCTCTTGATGCCTTGTGTATCATAGCAAGAAGCCTGGAAGCTCCCATCATCTCATTCCTATTGTCAAAATTGCACTCTCTTCCATCGACAAATTCCGTTATTATATAATTGGATCCATCTGCGGAGATATAGGGTTTTCCGTTCAGGGTGCACAAGTATCTGTCCATATTGCTGAAACCATTTTTAATCATGTGTTCCTTGACATTATGGATAAATTGTATCCTTTCGGGGAATAATACCGTCTTTTTCAATACCTTTCTCCCATTTGACGTATTGATTATGAATGCGTCCTTGTACGGTGCAATGCTCTTAATCTCAAAACCATAGTTTTCCGATATCTCCCTGTCTATGTCATGCATAATAAACCTCCGAGATTCTCCATGATAATTCACTTCATCCAAGGTCAAATAAGCAGCGATAAGATTTGGAACCATTACTGCATATCAATAAATTATATGTGATTAAAATGCAGCATAGTACTACCGTTATCACCGCGACCTGCGTCCCGGAGCAACAGGAAATTCATCTTACAATTTCACAAGGGATTTAAGTACCGTCGACACCTTTACGGCCAGATACCCCGTAAATATAGAGACAAGCGGCATTAGAGGGAATGCATATCGATCGAAGGCCATATAAACGCAGTGGATAAGGTTAAAATACAGAATAACCGAGACAGGAATGAAATACCTGAAAAATTCGTTGCCCGCAAGCTTCCTGCCGGCACCGCCCTTCATAAATTCATAAGCACCTTTAAAAATAAGGATGGCTATTCCAATGAATCCGGACAATATAATGCAATGGAAAGGAAAAACATGCTCTATACCTATATCAAAAACCCTCTTCCAGTAAAAAGGCACACTCCAAAGCTTAAGGGTCTTGCCCAGCGTATACCATCTTAAATAGCCCCAGAAGTCCTTCTCCAATTCCATCCTTATTCGCTGCTTTACCGCTTTCATTTCATTCTTGTTCGTCTCAAAAGCATTTTTTCCCATCTCATAATGCACTATGTTATCGGGATTCTGCACATAATCTATGTAAGTTCCCTGAAGCATAGGATTGCCGCTGGATGCAGCCAAGGGTATAAACACCCCGTATTCCCTGTAATTTCTTAACCACCATGGGGACATTATTAATGCAAACACTGCCATCATGGACAGGGACCACTTAAGGATTTTATTAAGGCTGATTCTGTGGTAGAGAAAAAGATACAGGAAGAAAAATAAAGGATAAAACAAAATGGTGGGCCTGCATAAAGTAGCAGCTGCCCATAGCACTCCTAACAGCATGAACTTATACAAAACCGGCTTTTTCGAAACTTTGAGGGAATAATGTATCAAAGCACACAAAAGAGCAGTAAAGACCGTTTCAGTGAGAAAATATCCCGACGTTGTTATATTGGGCAAATAAAATGCCATAAGAAAGGCGGAGATAATCCCGGCCTTCTTATCGAATAGGTCTGAGGCCATCAGAAAAATATAAACAATAGTAATGCAGCTTATCAGAGCTTGAATTACCCTGACTGCCTGCAAGCCTGCAAAACCATAGCCAAAAACCTTGAATACCATAGCCAAAAACATGGGATAAAGAGGCATTATGAATACTGTGGGTTCATTGTAGTTATGATATGTAAGAATTCCGTTTTTTAGCAAAGCTACCGCGCTTTTTACATAGTTTAGATCGTCGCTGCCTAAGTTTAGCATATTGCCATATTTGAAAATCATTATTAATTTTATTGCAAGAGACAAAAGGATGATAACAGTTAAAATGCGGTAATAAACATCTCTTCGAAGCATAAGCCATACCCCCGATTCCAAATCGTCGGATAGTATTCTTCAAAGCTTACCCAAGCTGGTTTATACTATCCCGGAAATTGACGGATCAAAATCGCGATATCGATCCCCGCCGATATATTAAAGGATTGGCTTACACTGCTGAATCTATACCTGAATCTATACGAAGATATTTTTTTGCATAAAAAAAAGGCGCTGGCACCCCCCAAAACACTTACAAAACTTTTAATAATATAGAAAAACACTGGATTTTTATATTAGCTGCCAGCGTCTGCAGTTAATAAAGATAAATAGTGTTAACACATGTATAATGTTATAACATGTTAAACAACTTGTCAATATTTAACACTACAGTTTTTTTAATTTATATAAAAACTACAATTTTGTAGCAATGTATTTGTACAAAATGATAAATATTTTACAATTGCAATAAATTTCAGTTACATTTCTATTAAAATGAGTTAATATTATGATATAGCATGTACATAAATTTTCTGCATAACAGTAAAGGTGGTCTAATGAATAATTTAGGAGAGCTTTTTCGGCATATAAGACTAAGTAAGAACTGGTCTATACGTGAGGCAGCAAAGAGAATGGGTATAAGCTATTCCTATCTTAGTATCCTTGAAAAAGGGATAGACCCGAGAACAGGAAAGGATTCTAACCCCAAGCCTGACACCCTCAGGCTTATTTCTAAAGCATATGAATATCCATACGAAGAACTTATGAAAGCGGCAGGCTATCTTAGCGAAGAAGATACGGGGGATAGAAATTTCGACCTTACTGTATTTATAAGTAATATGAACCTTATTATGGGTGACATGACAATAGATGAGCTGTCCCAGGATATCCATAGAAAAACCGGATACAGCATTAGCCCCAAGCAGATAAGAAGCTATATGAACGGAGACATAGAACCCTTTCCGGGTACTATAAATATTCTTAGCAAGTATGTAGGTGTAAATTCGGATTTTTGGTATCGGTTTAATACAGAAGAAACTCTTGCAGAAGAAAGGAGAAAATACGAAGAGGCCAAACTCAAAGCATCCACAGAACAATTAAGCAGAGACTTTGCAATGTTTAACAGCCTTTCGGAAGAAATAAAGCAATGGGTGGTCCGGGAAGAAAATCTTCCATACCTGAAAGCTGCAATGGAGGCCCAGTACAAAAAGGTGAGCCCGAATTCACTTCATTTGATAATTGATACCCTGGTAAATGAAAGAAGTCGAAAATGATTACTAGCAAAGCCTATTTAGCGATCTTAGTCTTGAATTTCTATGCTTGATCAAAGGAGTGTTTTTATGGCACAATCATCTATTGTAAGTGTATTAACAATAAGCTTTCCGGAAGCAATAGCAATAATATTATTGGGATTGCTTTCTACAGGAAAGTCCGAATATATCCGCAGTAAAATTAATCTGGCTAGGGTTCTTGCAATGGCTGCCTTATCATCTGTAATGTCCTTTTTTATAAGAAAATTAGTAGGTAGCGAGATAGAAAATCTTCTGGTGAGCTTTATTATGTTCACCTTGCTATACATATTTATAATTAAGCTAACGGTCTATGAATCTACGATGGCTTCCCTTTTATCGTTGGTGCTGTTTACAATAGAGCAAACAGCCTGCATTTTGCTCTTAACGGCAATTACGGGAATAAACTTTGAAAATGTTATAAGCAATGACATTTTACTCTTCTTATTCTTTATACCGGAGCGTATTGTTGAAGCAGTGCTGATTTTTATCTTTATGAAATATAACATTAAAATAATTGATTTTGAAAAAATGAATTTAAAAAAAAAGGAGTTTTATTTACAACTGTTTGTATACATAATCAGCATATGCACACTGATATTTATAACGAACCTGTTAGCCAAGTTGGCTATTTATGGTGATTTAGATGCCATAAATAATTCCACTAATTCGATACTGGTTAGGATAAACATATACCTTACCATTTTTGTCACCATAGTGTTGACAATAGCTATTAAAAGCACCAATGACTATTACAAAAACAAAAATTCCCTTAGTAATAATGAGTTGAAGCAGAGTTTAAAATATATTTCCAATCTCCTGGAAGAAAAGAATTACGAAGAGTTGAAAGACGCTTTGGATAAGTTAAACGACCATATCTCAAAGCAGTAACAGATTGCTTTAAAAAACTGTTCAACATCATATGAAAGGGGGGGCATGATGATGAAAAAGTTTTTAGCAATTGTTTCAGCTATACTCTCATTAATAGCAATTACAGCAGTAAGCACGGCTTCATTCTACTGGGTTTACCAGCCAAAGGCGCCAAAGAGCTTGACAAAATAATCATACCCGATGTACTTGGAAAAGGGTGCTTGTTAAGCATCCTTTTTCCAATTGTTCTATGCGCTCAACAAAAATTTCAATGCCACCATTAATATCAAGCCTGGTAATCCAAGAAAACCAACTACCGCGGCGCTTATGACATTAAGCGCTATTTTAAATCCCCAAAAGCTGCCTATAATATTTATCCCAAAGATAACAACCCCGCCCATCAATACTTTGGCCAGCACTTTAAGGACCTGCTTCAGAGGTATAGAGAACATTCTTCCCAGTATAAACAATACTATGATACCTAATATATAGGCAATCAGGACGCCATAATCCAGTGCCATGACCCCTCGCCTCTCCTAAGGATTTCATCAAATTAAAGTCAATCATATCTACTCAATGTCTATTATATCTACTACCCGATGGCACACATCCATCCGCACGGAAACTTCAGCCAAGCAAAAATTATTATGTGAATCTTTTGTACATTATTAAATATATATACTTGACCATAATTTTATTACTAAAAAATAAAAGGGCTTAAATGAAGCCCTTAAAGGTTAACATTAATGCCCTTTTCCTTAGCCTTCTTAAGGAAATATTCATACCTTATTTCACAAGCCTTGATCTTGTATGTATAATAATCAATTAGATCCTCATCATCGGCATATTCAAAATTCCAACTGGCATTTTCCCATTCCATTTTTGCATTTCTAATGCTCTCTATAAGTTCATTATATTCCCTATCGCACATATCGATGTCAGAAACGGTTTTTTGCCTGCTGGAAGGTTTCAGTAGCCTAGAAAGCAGACTGCCTTTCTGAGGTTTGTAACCTTGATTTCCATAAGTTTCCGGATACATACAAATTCCCCTTATACTTTTTTACAATAAAGTATAAGCAAAATTTGCCTTTTTTATACATTTATTCTATAAATAATCTTTTTATGCCATAGAATCGGGTAAGACATCCTCCAGTATGTATGGAACTATTAAAATGTATATGCACGGTACCGAATCCTTTTCTCTCTTTGGTTCTTTCCATTGAAGTCCAATCAGCTGCCAAAGCTTATCACTGCTGCCATCCTGCATTGGTCAGATACCTGTATATTGCCATGGTGGTTTCATAACGGAATCTTCCCCAATCGGACCATTTCCCTTTAATATTCAGCAGTGCTTCTCCAACCTGTCGAAGGCCGTCCACGTCCACTTCCTTTATTTCACTTATTTCATCGTCAATAGCATCCGCAAGGAGCTTTCCTCCTTTTTCCCTGAGGATAAACAAATAGGAATAGAACATGACGGTTTCCCCGGAATTTTCGAATTTTATTTTAAGCACTCCGGCAAAGCTTTCTATATCTACCTTCAGTCCCAGTTCCTCTTCCGTCTCCCTGTATACCGCCTGAATTATGTCCTCCTCATGCCCTATCCCTCCGGTAGGAATCCTGAATACTCCATCCGGGTATTCATTACAGGTAACGACAATAATCTTGCCATTTGGGCGTCGGACACAAAAAACAACCTCTCCCCGGCGGTCTTTCTCCACCGACTTTTTTATTTTATTAAAAAAACCTTTGTTTTCATAGTTTATGGTCACTTCTTCAATGTGAGGTTCAGCATTCAGTCTTTGGCATAATTCCATAAATTCCTTATCATTAAAACGGTTCATATCTGAGTCCTTCCTGGTATAAATCTGTTAGGTAAATCTTATATCTTTTTAAGAAGTTTTTCTATAGCAAAATAAAGATTTAATATATATTTAATATAAAGCTTCACGCACATATATAAATTATCGTATTGAGTTTTTTTCAAAAAATTGCGATAATAAAGGGTGTTACATAATGGGAACATAAATGGCCCTAATTCCGTCTATTTATGTAGGGGTTAAGAGAGTATATTACATTATTTTCCTATTATTTAAAATTATTCAATTTTGGAGTGCTAAGAATGCAGAGTGAGGTTCAGAAACAAACTAAAAAAGCTGTATCAAGAAAAGCAATAGTAATAGCTTTGGTTGTTGTAATTATGCTTTCCATAGCCATAACAGCCCAATTGGCTTATTTGATTTTAAGAAACGACAGGGTATACAGCGGTGTATATATTAATGATGTGCATGTAGGCGGTCTTACAAGACAGCAGGTTGCACAACTATTGCATTCAGAATACCGGGATAAAATCAAGGATCTGGAAATAACCATCCATGCCGGAGATCAAAGTGAAATTTTGAAGTTTTCGGATCTGGATATGAAAATTGACGTAGAAGGCACTATAAATGAAGCCTTCAGCATCGGCAGGACAGGAAATATATTTGAAAGATTCCGTGATATTCTGATGGCAAGAAAAGATAATCCTGTCATCAAAGTAGCTTATGAATATGATAAGCAAAAAGTAGACGAAGTAATTGAGTCCCTGTACGAAAAAACCCTCATACCCGTTAAGGAGGCAGATTTGCTTATCCGGGACGACATGGTTGTCGTACGCTCAGGACACCATGGGGAAAACATTGATAAAGATTTGCTGCTGAAAGAAATTGAAAATCATATCTATATGCTGAAAGGCGGAAATATCAATATACCAATTGATATAACCATGCCTGCCAAAATTGATGTGGATGATTATTACAGCAAAATAACCAGAGAAGCCCAGGATGCCTATGTAAAGGTTGAGAACAACAACGTCATTATTGTTCCGGAGGTTGTGGGCAGAAGCGTCAAAAAATCCGACCTTATCAATATAGCCGATGAATTGGCAAACAAGGAAAACACCGAAAAGATTATACCTATCGAACTTGTTGCGCCGAAACTTACAGCAGAAGATATTAGGAAAAACTTGTTTAAGGACACCCTTTATACCGCTTATTCAAGCTACAAAAATGATACGGTGACCAATAGAAACAGGACTGAGAATTTGCGTCTTGCTTCTTCAAAGATCAACGGAAAAATACTGGCTCCCGGCGAAGTTTTCTCTTTTAATGAGACGGTGGGAAAAAGAACCATCGAAGCCGGATATAAGGATGCAATGGTATTCAAAAACGGAAAGGTTATACCCGATATTGGAGGAGGTATATGCCAGGTTTCCTCAACTTTGTATAACGCTGTCCTTTATGCCGACCTCGAGGTTGTGGAGCGCAGAAATCACATGTTTGTTGTATCCTATGTTCCTTACGGCCTGGATTCTACCGTTTATTACGGTCAGACCGATTTCAGGTTCAAAAATTCAACAAACTGGCCTATTATGATAAAAAGCTGGATGACTCAAGATAATAAGCTATATTTTTCTATAATAGGAACTAATGAAACGCCGAACAAAACCGTGGAGATGCAGTCGGAAATAATTAAAACCATACCGTATACTACAAATTATACCGATGACCCCAACCTTCCGGAAGGTGAAACAAAGGTTATACAGACCGGATATAACGGTTATGTTGTAGATACTTACAAAATAATAAAGGAAAACGGTGTGGTTAAAGAAAGAAGGAAAATCACCACCAGCACATACCAGCCTTTGACAGAAGAGATTTTAAGGGGTACAAAAAAAGTTGATGAACAGCCTGCATCAGCGGAACCGGATTCAACCACCAAGCCTGAGTCCCCTAATACAGGTTCAGGCCCAGAAAATCAGCAGCATCCGGATGAGGAAAATGTGCAAAAGCCGGAGCAGAATGTGGAACCAATTCAGGATACTCAAAACATACAGAATACTAACGAGGATAGTTCTCAAAATCCAGGCTAAATCGTGAAACCGGCATCTGTCTTATAAGGTGTTTTATATAGGTGAAAGCTGTATCAAGCAGTTAAAGCTGTATGCCTGTGCAGCTGCGTTAAGAGTCTGTCTTATATAAACTGTGTCCCAAAGGTGCAATAGATTGGTGAAAGGACGAAAGGGTATATGGTGAAAATGAAGCACCATATACCCTCTCTGTTAACCAGGAATGAATCGGTAGATAAAAGCAATATAAATTATGCTGTATTTAGCAAAATGTCAAATAAACCATTAATACAGTTTTCCATCAATATGTGTCTACCTTTGAGGCTCCATTTGTCTTCAGAATGGAGCTTATTTGATCAACCTTGTCATCGTCGGTTCTCATGCTGAACAAAACCCGGCCTGCCTTTATGTCGCTTTCATACTGCCTGCTTCTTTCTTCAGGAATTCCGAGATCCATAAGTCCTCCGACTATTCCTCCCGTTACAGCTCCTGAAATAAGACCTGCTATAGGTCCAGCTGCGGCCACAATACCTAAGCCCGGAATCATCAAGCTTCCTGCTCCCAGCAGTATTCCCGCAACTCCGCCTAAAATACCTCCGGTGACAACACCATCGGATATGTTATCATTGGTGGTCTGGGTACCCATGGTAGCCCCGGTTTTCATGCCACTGTCCAAGTTTGAACCTGTATTATTGCTGTCCTTCGCAACTATGGATATGTCATCGGTTCTAAGCCCTCTTTCCTTGATTTGCCATGCCGCATCCTCAGCTTTTTTGTAATCGGGAAAAAGTGCAACAACTGTCCTTGCCATCAAAGCCCCTCCTTCAAGATTAGTAATTTTTTACATGATTGATTTTGATGTATCAAAGTTAGCTTTGGTTAAATTAAATATGATTATTCATTGATTTGTTTTGGAAATATTGCCAGTCCTTGAATTTCAGCATTCTTTGAAAGCTGCGCAGCAGGAAAACAAACTTTTCCTGCCACCGGACTACTTTTAGGCATGAAAAGGCGTATCGGCAAACCTATACATATGTATGGCACATCGTAAACAATATTTAATATACTTAGACGGGATTTCATTATATAATATTAATTGAATATGATGGCTATTCGGTTTACACTATTAAATCTGGGAGAAATGGTGATGAAGTACAGATATTTGTCAAAAGTGCTTATTTCTTTTATGTTGATTTTTTCACTGATGTTTACATATGTGTCCGCTTCCTCTGATGTGGATATACAAAACGATCGTGCCAAAGCTTTGCATTCCCTGGGGATTCTCAAGGGATATCCTGACGGAAGCCTCGGCCTCGGAGACAAAATTAAACGCTCTGAGTTTTTCACCATGGTGGTGAGAATCCTGGGCCTTGAAAATTCCGACGTAAGTGGTGGGGAACTGCCCTTCAAAGATATCGACAAGTCCCACTGGGCATATAACAATATAAAAATAGCATATAAGCATGGCCTCATAGCCGGAAACCCGGATGGTACCATAGCCCCCAACAATTATATAACATATCCGGAGGTTTTGACCGTACTGGTAAGGGCTTTGGGGTATGAAGAGCCTAAAGAAGGAAAATGGCCGGACAGGATTATAAACCTTTCCGGAAATCTCGGAATGACCAAGGATGTCAATATTCCGGCAAATAAGCAGGTAACCCGTGGGGAAGCTTCCGTTATCATTTACAATACTTTGACGGTAAATTTCAAGTAGAAACTTATATAGACGACTAATAATGGAGTAATTTTTGATTATTTCAAAACCATTGAGCCAGTTTGTTATTGCTTATGTATGAAGATACTCACTTTTGAGTATCTTTTTTATGTGCAATTCCTTACATACATATTTCTTTTTATCCTGCGCCTTCCGACGCTTGTGCTATTACTGACATTTTAGAATTTCCTTCGGTCTAAAAGTTAATAATTATAAATAGTTTATTTTCATATCATAAATACACTGTTAATATTTATATGAGATAATATTAGCAATCTGATTTGATAAATTACAACTGAAAGGTAGACTCTATGATACAGAATAAGCAAAAATTTAAAATGATATATACCATATCCGTCTTTATGATTTTATCAGCTTTGAATAATGCTGTAATAGGTCTTTTTCCTCCGCTTTTCTCTTCCATAGCCGAAGATTTGAATGCCCATATATCAAGTCTTGGTCTGGTATCATCCATAAATTTATTTGTGACTTCAGCTTCATCGGTGCTATGGGCATATCTCGCCGACAAGGGAAAAAGAAAAAAACTCATAATTACCGGTTCTCTCATATGGGCAGTTTCTGTTTTTCTGACGGCATACAGCAAAAATTATATCCAGCTTGCCATGTTTCAGGTTCTAACAGGCATAGGCCTTGGATGTGTAGGATCCATCGGTTTCAGCATACTTACCGATTCTATACCAAAGCAGTACAGGGGTATGCTGATGAGCTTTTGGGGAGGTGCCCAGGGATTCGGAATAACCTCCGGCGGGATGATGGCATCCTTGATTTCCGCATCCTATGGATGGAGGGTACCCTTCATAGTCCTGGCAGCGCTGGGAAGCGTGTTGATCGTTTTGTATTTCTTTATAAAAGAACCCGAAAAAGGGGCTGCAGAGCCGGAATTAAAAGCCCTGACCTCTAAAGGTTATGGGTATGACTACACCATTGAGCTAAGCCAAATACATGATATTGTAAATAAAAAAAGCAATATGTGGCTTATATGGCAGGGTTTTTTCGTGAATATCTCTGCCGGTACCCTCATATGGCTGCCAACCCTATATATTTCTAAAATTACCGCTTTAGGCTACAGCAGCTCTACTGCGATCATCGCTTCAGGTTATCTCTACTCACTGCTTCAGGCAGGAGGTTCAATGTCGGCATATTTCGGTTACCTGGGAGACAGGGCACAAAAGCGCAATCTAAGAGGCCGTGCTTTTTTGACCTCCTTATTAACTTTTGCCGCCTTTCCTTTATATGTGTCCATGATTATAATACCTATAAAAAAACTGTCCATGCCGGATAGCGGTCACCCTACATCGATTCTTTCAGGCCTTTTTGTTGATTTAATTACCAACCCGCAGATGATTCTAATGCTTATATTGGCTCTGGCCGCCAGTGCAGTCCAATCGGCCAATTCACCCAACTGGCTTGCCATGATCACCGATGTCAATTTACCCGAGCACAGGGCAACAGCTTTCAGCATAGCAAATCTGGTCAGCGGCATCGGCCGGTCCTTGGGCAACGGATTAATGGGACTTATATTGAAAATCATTCCCGAAAGCATACCTGAACCAACGAATTATGTCATAGCCCTCTCCCTTTTTCAGGTGTTTTTGCTTCCGGCCGGATCATGTTACCTTGCTTTGTGCAAAACCAGCAAAAAAGATATTCTTTCAGCTAGATCCCTTATGAGAAAAAGAGCAATAAAAAAATGATGCCATAAATGGCATCAGTACAGGATCTTTTAAAGAATCCTGCTTGTCCTTATATTTCCCCTTGGCTCTATTTGGTCATTTAAAATCTTTTTATGCCTAAATCAGATCATAAGTTGAATTAAACTATTTAGAACCTATTTCGTATCACGCTCCCACTTTGATATTTTTCTTTCCATGATTAAATAGAAATAGTAGTCTTGCAGGGGTTAAAATCTTTTCCACACCAATCATGAAAATTTTATTTTTTTATCCACATTTTTATGCAGATAACCACACTTTATAAATAAGCTCATTACCATGAAAATAAGAATATTATTTTCATGGTCAATTGACATGAAATATGAATCTATTTTCATTATTGGTTGCTCTTACAAGCATGAGTGGTTGTGCTATATACTCATGAGCAGTTGCTCTGTACACTCATGAACAGCCATGCTACGCACTCATGAGTGATTGCTCTACGCATCTATGAACAGTTGTGCTATGCACTCGTGAGAGGTTGCTCTATACCTCTTTGAGCAGTTATGCTATGCACTCCAAGAGTGGTTGCTCTATGCGCTTTTTGCAGTTGTGTTATGCACTCGTCAGGGGTTGCTCTATGCACTCATGAGCAGTTACGCTACACATTCATAAGCGGATGCTCTAGTGGTGATACCAAAGAGGTATCACCACTAGCTTACAATTTTATAGTAGGTCTTTGCAGTCATTGCATACACGATAGTATAGAAAACGGCAAACACCAGGATGGTTATGACTGTACACAATGCAAACAGCGGTATATTGGTAAGATTAAATATATAAAGCAATTTAGTTATCACCTTGAAAGCAAAAGCTATATGAATAACTGCCGCCAACAATGGAAGGAAGAAAACACTCAGCACCTGGCTACGGATGGCTTTCCAGACTTCTTCACGGCTCATCCCCACCTTCTGCATGATTCCAAAGCGCTCCTTATCGTCATAACCTTCAGAAACCTGCTTGTAGTAGATAATCAAAACTGTCGCCATTATGAACAGGATTCCCAGGAACAATCCAAGATAGAACAGACCTCCATACAGACTGTAGAAGCCTTCTCTTTCGGCTTCCGGGCCTTCGACATAGCCTTCTGCTCCTATTTCCTTCATTGCTTTTCTAATTTCTCCTACAAGTTTTATCTGTACATCCCTGCTGCCACTCACATCAAAAGCATAATAATAGGATAGCTCCGGAACATCGGTATTTTCTCCATGAAAACCTTTATATACCTGCTTTATGGCATCAACGTCCTTAACTATAAAGAAATAGCTGTTCGCTGCCATGGCAGAAAGCATCCCTTTAGTAATATCCTTAGTGTCATCGGAGGACAACCGCTCCTTGATGGATAATTCAAAATTACCGAACCTCACGGAATCTCCCGGAATATTTCCGCGATAGGAACATAATAATGCCTCACCTTCGGAAAGAGATATGTCCTTGTTTGCAATTTTATTGTATTCATCGACGGTAATAAATACAACTATGGAAATATTATCATATGCATAAGAATCTTGGCTGCGGACTGAAAAAACTGCACCATCCTGGATTGCTGCAAAGCTCATAGAGCGGTATCGGACAATATCCTTCTTCTCGGCACCAAACCTGGATAACTGCTCTTCAACGGCCTGGTCCAGCTTCTGCACTTTTTCATCCGTTATATTATCAGCGTCAATAATGATATTTCTTGGATAACGGGTGCGCAGAACATCCTCAATTCCCACATACAAGGAAATAGTGGTAGAAAGCATTACGATAACCATAGTCGATAGAATGCATATGCTGGCAAGCCCTGCCGCATTTTGCTTCATGCGGTATATCATCCCCGATACCGATATGAAATGGTTTGGCTTGTAATAATACTTCTTATTTTTGCGCAGCATCTTCAAAATTGCTATGCTACCTGCAATAAACATCAAGTATGTTCCTATTATCACCAGGACTACAGCGATAAAGAATAAGTTTAGAGCAGCCAACGGGGTTTCCGTCGTCAGAGCAATATAATATCCTATTCCAAGGCATATGGTACCAAGGATCGCCATCAACCATCTTGTCTTTGGCACCTTTTCCCCTACATTGCCTCCTTTTAATAATTCCACAGGTTTTGCCAGATGTACCTGGCATATGTTGTAGATGAGGTTTAGGGCAAAGATACCACCGAACAGGAGCAAGGTAGAAATAATAGCTGACAAGGGCACTTCAAACCCAAAGCCTACGTCAACGGCTATTATTTTAAGCAGCAGCAAGATCATAAGCTTGCTTAAAAGTATTCCTGTCAGTATTCCGGCTGTAATGCTTATGAGAGCGGAAAAAAGGGTTTCAAAAAACATGATCCTTGCCACATGCTTTTTTTCCATACCAAGAATATTGAAAAGTCCGAACTCTTTTTTTCTCCTTTTAATCAAGAAACTGTTGATATAGAACAAAAATATGACTGAAAAAATACCTATTACTATCGAACCAAGGCGTAACATTATCCTCAGGCTCATACTGTCTTTTATATTATCGCCTATATCTCTTGCCACTGCTAAATAGCACATGTTGTAAAACATAGCTATTATACCGATAGATGTCAATATATAAGGCATGTAGGTTCTAGTGTTATTTTTTATATTAATTGTAGCAAGTTTTGGATAAAATAATTTACTCATTTCTGGCACCGCCTGTCGCAATCATTGTCAGCGTATCAGAAATCTTCTGATACATTTCTTCGTTGGACATGGAAGCTTTATATATCTGATGAAATACTTCCCCGTCTTTAATAAACAAAACCCTTTTTGCATGGCTTGCAGCTTTTATGCTGTGGGTTACCATAAGAATTGTCTGACCTTCATCATTAATTTCATTAAACAGCTTCAACAAACCGTCGGTAGCCCTCGAATCCAGTGCTCCTGTAGGCTCATCGGCCAGAATAAGATGGGGATTTGTAATTATAGCCCTGGCTACGGCCGTCCTTTGCTTCTGTCCTCCGGAAACCTCATAAGGATACTTGGAAAGAATATCGCTGATTCCAAGCTTTTTAGCAATGGGTTTAAGCCTTTCATTCATTTCATCATAGGACTTTCCTGCCAAAACCAGGGGCAAAAAGATGTTATCCTTGATGGAAAAGGTGTCCAAAAGGTTAAAATCCTGAAACACAAAGCCCAGGTTATCCCTTCTGAAAGCCGATATTTCCTTCTCTTTGATGGATATTATATTCTTGCCGTTTAGCAGCACTTCTCCACTGGTTGGTTTATCCAAGGCGGCAAGGATATTAAGCAAAGTTGTCTTGCCCGACCCGGACTCTCCCATGATGGCAACATATTCACCTTTATCCACCGTCAAAGACACATTGGTAAGCGCCTGGACAGGGTTTCCTCCGAACCTCGTGGTGTAGATTTTCTTTAAGTTTCTAACCTCTAAAAGTGGCATAATCTCCTCCTGATTTCATATAAAACTTTTATTTTATGTTCACCAATACTACTGCCGGCATAGCATCATAATGCCGGTATATATATGCTTACCCCATAGGGGGTAAAGCCTTTAGAATGAATTAAAAATGTACTTGACATTCCCCATTATAGCAAAGAAAGAAAATGCCCTGCCTTAACTTTGGCTTACATTTTCCCTTTCATTCTTACATTTTTGTAATATTAAATTGCATTATTTCATATCGATGACAGGTTAGAAATGAGTTTCTTTATCAGAATATATACTGCTTTACAGAAAGGCTTAAGAAACCTGCAATATTGCCTGAGACCGAGAATTATTCATACTTCTCCAAACACCATGCCAATAAGCTTCAAAGAGGCAGGTTTCATCAGTCTGCAGCGATATTCACCGTATCCAGTCCTATTTTTACTTTGGTACCCCTGCCGACTTCCGATTCGATTGTAATAGTATGGGATAGCTTGTTCAAAATTCGCTTGCACAGGTACAATCCTATTCCGGTAGATCTTTTGTCCATTCTTCCGTTATAGCCGGTATAACCTTTCTCAAACACCCGAGGCAGATCTTCCTCCTCAATTCCTATGCCCGTATCCTCAATAACCAGTGTAAGGGGTAATACCTCATCCATATAAATGGAGATTTCTCCTGCATTGGTATACTTCAAGGCATTGGACAATATCTGCTCCACAACAAAAACCAGCCATTTTTCATCGGTCAGCACGCTGCAATTAATGCTTCGGTAATTAAGCTTGATCTTCTTGCGGATAAATGATTTGGAATATTTCCTGATGGCCTGTCTTACGATATCATCCAGGGAATACCTTTTAATCATAAGATCACCGCTCATATTCTCAAGGCGCAGGTATTGAAGCACCATCTCCACATACTGCTCAATTCTGAAAAGCTGATCCAAAAGCTCATTATTCGTATCGGAATATTCCGACTGCAAAATCAACCTCATGGCTGCGATGGGTGTTTTTATCTGGTGAGCCCATATGGTGTAATATTCCACCATTTCGTTATAGGCATCATCCTTTTCATTTATAACATCCATCCGATCTCTGTCAATTATTTTGATAATTTCCTGATAGTCTTTTTCAATCAAATCCTTTGCTGCAGGAAACATAAAATCGGAAAGGGTGATTCCGTGCTTCAGCTTTGTAAGAGCGGCATGTTTTTTATAGTAAAGCATAAAGCCTACAGCCTTTGTAATAAAAATAAAGCTTCCTGACAAAAGCGCTGCATAGCCTACCGCTGCCGTCGGCAAAGAATATAGATAAAGTATCAATAAAAATATTCCGACACATATCAGAAATATAACTATACCCGGAATATTTCGTTTTGCGTATGATTTTAAAACACCAAAAAATTCCTTCATAACTACCTCTTAAGTTACTACAAGGGATGTGTTTACCTTAATTCTCAGGCAAAAATCTCTCTGGTAAATAGCCTCATAATCTATTCTATAATATAACCGATGCCCTTTTTTGTCTTTATAAAATCTTCCAGTCCGGCCTCGTCCAGCTTCCTACGCAGCCTGGTAATATTCACCGTCAAAGTGTTGTCATCAATGAAATCATCGCTTTCCCAAAGGCGCTGCATTATTTCTTCCCGAAAAACTGCTTTCCCTATATTCTCCATGAGGATCTGCATGATTTTATACTCGTTTTTGGTCAAATCGATCTTTTTGTTCTGATAAGTCATTGATGTATCACTGAGGTTCAGTACAACCCCTTTATGCTCAATTATGTTTACCTGGCCATGAAACGAATAGGTACGCCGAATCAGAGCTCCCACCTTCGCCGTTAATACATTCAAATCAAAAGGTTTTGTAATAAAGTCGTCCCCGCCCATATTCATGGCCATCACAATATTCATATTGTCGCTGGCCGATGATATAAACATGATAGGCACTTTGGATATCTTGCGTATTTCACTGCACCAGTAAAAGCCATTAAAAAACGGAAGCATGATATCCAACAGCACCAGATGCGGATTATAACGTATAACCTGTTCCGTAATATTCTTAAAATCGCTTACATTGAAAACATCGTAATCCCATTTGCACAGATGATCTTTCATGGCTTTTGCAATAGCGTCATCGTCTTCAATAATCATAATCTTATACATAAATACAACCCCAATAATAAACTATGTAAAGTTCATTATGCAATCTGCTAATAGAATAATGGAATTAATGAATAACCTCTGATATGATAATTATACCACTTATTTGAAGCCTTTTTTGCACATAATTCTTCTTGATATGCAGATTGAGCAGCATAAGTTTAAAAGGTATTCCTTAAAAATACTTTACATGACCAAGCTTTAAAGGAGATAAGTCCGTAAGGTTTTGCAACAGGACCTATGAAAAATATGATGGCATCCCAATGCCTTGTGTTTTTCTATTTTAATTTTCTATTTTAATTTTCTATTTTAATTTTCTATTTTAATTTTCTATTCATTTTCCTATTTTATTATAAACATAAATAAAACAGTTTCCCTATCAATTTAGCGATGAGAATTGATACTGCTCTTTCATAAATAACATAAACCCTTAAAATCACCTGAAATTCAAAGGTTTTGTTTAAGTTATAGTCAAACTATCCATAAACTCAAATATATACGATTTCTTCTGAAATGCAAAAAAGCCTGATAAAAATCAGGCTTTTTTGATAAATTTGGCGGAGAAGCAGGGATTCGAACCCTGGCACGCCTTACGACGCCTAACGATTTAGCAAACCGTCCCCTTCGGCCTA
>ENA-OWPA01000693-OWPA01000693.1-bioreactor-metagenome-genome-assembly--contig:-NODE-693-length-37143-cov-4.498004_pt1 | contig 37143 bp, 30 predicted proteins | sample MGYA00238139_ERZ651803 | MGnify/ENA primary metagenome ERZ651803 (study PRJEB26909, sample SAMN07631231) | bioreactor metagenome | isolation source: Switchgrass digestor | place: USA: Dartmouth... | reverse complement strand
CGGGGTGTGGCTCAGCTTGGTAGAGCGCACGGTTCGGGACCGTGAGGTCGCAGGTTCAAATCCTGTCACCCCGACCATCAACAAGTAGAGGCCAGGTTCCATTGCGAAAGCGGTGGCACGTGGTCTTTTTGCTATATTTCGGAAGCTGTGCACTGAGGCTGCGCAGAGGCTGCTGCGGGGGATGTCTGCATCGGCTGTGTGGAGGGCTGTGCAACTGCTGGGTGGTGCTGAGCGGGGGCGCCGGCGGTGCGTGGGGCGAGCCGAGCGGAGGAAGCCAAGAGGCAAGGCTGCGCTGCCTCGAAGGAGTTTTGCGGTCGGGCAAGAAGATATTCACCTACTGTACCAAAGGGTTAGGAGAATCCACTTGTCTACAGCTGCGGGCGGCACGTTCCGGGTCATGCGACACCGGAACTTTGCGCTTTTTTGGTTTGGTTTTCTCGTCTCCAACGCCGGGGCATGGATCCAGTCAGTCGCACAGGGCTGGCTCGTCTACGATCTCTCGGACAGCGCCGTCTGGCTGGGCGCCATCGGCTTTGTACGGGCTTTTCCGCTCATCCTTCTGGCTCCCCTGGGAGGTACCGTCGCGGACCGCTTTCCCAAGCGGAAGATCCTCTACATCACCCAGACGGTGATGATGAGCATCGCACTGGTCCTGGGCGTTTTGACCGCACTGGGCTGGATCCGAGTTTGGCACGTTCTTCTGCTCTCAGCGCTCTCTGCCACTGCCCAGGCCTTTGACCAGCCCACCCGGCAGTCCCTCATCCCTCGCCTGGTCAGCAAGGAGGAACTGCATGCGGCCATCTCCCTCAACGCCATCGCCTTCAACGGGGCTGCAGTCTTTGGGCCTTCTTTGGCTGGTGTGCTGGTGCCCCTGGTGGGCCTTGCAGGCTGCTTCTTCATCAACGCCGCTACCTTCGTTGCGGTCTTTGTCGCCCTCATGCTGATGGTGTTCCCCCAGCAGACCCGGCCGGCCACCAGGACAGGCCTATGGCTGGATCTGATCGAGGGGATGAAGTATGTGGCCAAGGATCCCATCATCCTCGCCCTGATCAGCATGGCCGGCGTCACCAGCTTCTTTGCCCGGACTTACCAGCAGTTCATTCCGGTCTATGCGCGGGACGTGATGTCCGGGGGCGTAGGCCTGGCTGGGCTGATGCAGTCCGCCCCATCTCTGGGCACGATCCTCTTCATGCTGGCCGTGGCCAGCCTGGGGGATATTCACTGGAAGGGAAGACTACTGCTGGGCTCCGGCTTTGGCTTCTGCACGGCGCTGATCCTGTTTGCGTGGACCCGGAGTCCAGTGCTGGCCTTGGGCATCCTCGTGGTGGTCGGTGGTTTCAACATGACCTGGCAGACCACCGTGAACACTTTGCTGCAGACGAACGTCAATGATGAGATGCGCGGCCGGGTGATGGCCAGTTATACTGTTACTGCTCTGGCCATGATGCCCCTGGGGCAGGGCCCCATGGGTGTAGCCATCGAACGGCTGGGGCCATCATGGGCGCTGACGCTGGCTGCCGGCATCTCAATGGCCTGGATGATCTACATGGCGTTGTTCAGGGTCAGGAGAATCGTGCATCTCCCGTGACAGCGTACACACACGGACTTCGCTCGCCGCTGGCGGGCGATGATAAGGCCTGGAGGGGATGCTTTGCGTATTCGTTGGACGGAACTGCCCTTTCAGGCGCGCAATGACGACGAGTTCCGGAAGGGCCTGAGCGACTGGTTAGGCCGCGTGTTCTACGAGGTACTGCCGGCCCAGGGGTACGAAATCCGGGAGGAGCAGATCTACGCCTCCTTCCGCATCGCCAAGGCCCTGGGGTCTGGGCGTACCCTCCTGGCAGAGGCAGGCCCCGGTACCGGGAAGACCTTCGCCTATCTCCTCCCGGCCGTCTGTTTTGCGCGCTTCAAAGGCGCCCCTGTGCTGGTGGCCAGCGCCACCAGCCTGCTGCAGGCGCAGCTCGCCAGCCCCAGCGGCGATATCCAGACACTCTCCCGGCTGCTCAACCTGAACATCCAGGCCGGTGTGGCGGAGGATCCTTCCGCCTACATCTGCGAAATGAAGGTACGCCGTGCTGATCCGGAGGTGGCGCCGAAGGGGTGGGAGGCCTTCCGGCTTTGGGCCGAGGAGACTGGCACCGGGGCACGCTCCGAGGTGCCCGACGTACCCGACGAACTCTGGGAGCGGATGGCTTGGGATCCCTCCCTGGCATGCGATACCTGCGCTTTCCGGGGCCATTGCCATGTGATGACGGCCCGCCGGCGGTACCGGGAGGCGGCGGACCTGGTGGTCTGCGACCACCGGCTGTTCAGCCAGGACCTGCTCACCCGGGCAGAGCGGCTGGAAACAGGCGGCGCACCGCTGCTGCCGCCCTACTCGGCCGTGGTGCTGGATGAGGGGCATCATCTGGCGGAGATCTGGCAGCGTGCGCAGGGGCACAAGCTGGATCCAAAGCGGCTGAAGTCCACCCTCGAGCAGGTCAGCGGGCTTCTGAAAGAGGCGCCGGCGGATCGGACGGCTGCCATGCGCGATCTAGCGGTGGCCCGCCGGCGGCTGCAGACCTTCCTCCGCCAACTGGAGGCTGCCACCGAGCCCGGTGAAGGGAAGCGTGCAGTGGAACGCACCGATGCTCTGATGGCGGCTGCGGCGGCGCTGGACGGGGGGCTGGACAAGGTCCAGGAGGTTCTGGTCACCGAGGAGGCTATGAACGAGGGGCTTGAGGCGGAGGAGGCGATTCGGGCCTACCAGGTCCGGCTGGACGAGGCCAGGGCGGCTCTCGCCATGATGCGTTCCGTCCAGAGCCTGGTCTGGGTGGAAGGCCGGGATTTGTGGACCGTGCCCCGGAACCCGTCCAACCTGTTTGGTCCTGGCCGGTTGAAGCCCGGCACCCCCGTCGTCTTCTCATCGGCCACCCTGGAGCCGGAGTATCAGGCCCGCATTCTGCACCTGCCGGCTCACGACGCCTTCCGGGTCGGCGTTCCTTTCAACCTCGCGGAGCAGGCGCTGATCTACTTCCCCAAGGCGGAGCGGGATCCGATCCAAGAGGTCCGTGCGCTGCTGATGGCCTCCCAGGGTCGGGCACTGGTGCTCCTTCCCACGCTGGCGGAGGTCCAGCGGTACCGGGATGCGCTGGCGGAGGCCGGTCTGCCCTGGCCGCTGCTCTTCGAAGGCGAGGGAGACCGGGGGAGCCAGCTGCACCGCTTCCGCAGCGAGGTGAACTCCGTGCTCTTTGGCGCTACCTTCTGGGAAGGGGTGGATGTGCCCGGGGAGTCGCTCTCCTGCTGCATCATCCCGCGGCTGCCCTTCCCCGAGCACGATCCGCTGATTCGGGAGCGCCGCCGGCAGGCAGAGGCCGCCGGGGAAGACCCCTTCCTGGCGGTGGACCTGCCGGAGATGCTGATTCGGCTGCGTCAGGGCTTCGGCCGGCTGATCCGGACCGCACAGGACCGGGGGGTAATCGCCCTGCTGGACCGCTCTTTCCTGGGACAGGCCTGGGCAGACGCAGTGCTGGAGGCGCTGCCCGAGGGGGCGGAGCAGACCAGCAGGCTTGAGGCCGTGGCGGCCTTTCTGGCGTCCGGTGGGGAGACGGCGTCGGAAGTTGCACCCGCTAGGCAGGAACCTTTCGATCAAAGACGAAATTAACAGGCTATACCTGCAGGCAAGACGGGTGGAAGGAGATCCCACCTGGAAGGAACGTAGAATAGGGAGAAAGAGAGATGGAACAGAGCAGAATGCGGATCGCCCTTCTGGGGCTGGGGAATGTGGGGACCGGCGTGGTGAAGCTCCTGCGGGAGAACTACGAGATTATCAACTTGAAGACGGGTCTCACCCTCGAAATCGCCAAGGTCCTCGTCCGGGACAAGTCCAAGCCCCGTCCGGGCATGGAAGAGCTGCCCCTGACGGAGGATGTGAACGAGATTCTTGAAGATCCCACCATCCGGATCGTGGTGGAGGTCATGGGCGGTGTGGAGCCGGCCCGTACATATATGATTGAGGCCCTGAAGCGGGGCAAGACGGTGGTTACCGCCAATAAGGACGTGCTCTCTGAGTATGGCAAGGACCTCTACGCCGCCGGCGATATTGGCGACGCCGAACTCTATTTTGAGGCCAGCGTGGGCGGCGGCATTCCGGTGCTGCGCCCCCTGAAAGAGAGCCTCTCTGCCAATCGGATGCAGAAGGTGATGGGGATCGTCAACGGCACCACCAACTACATCCTCACCCAGATGAGCCTTTACGGGAAGGAGTACGCGGAGGCCCTGGCAGAGGCACAGCGGCTGGGCTACGCCGAGCCAGACCCCACCAACGATGTGGAGGGGTACGATGCCGCCCGGAAGCTGGCCATTCTCTGCTCCATCGCGTTCATGTCCCGTGTAAAGCCGGGGATGGTCTACACCGAGGGCATTACCCGTATTACACCCCGCGACATTGAGTATGGCCAGCGGTTTGGCTGGGTGCTGAAGCTCCTGGCCATTGGCAAGGAAGTGGACGGGCGCATCGAGGCCCGGGTCCATCCGGCTTTTATCCCCAAACGGCACCCGCTGGCTTCGGTGAACGGGGCGCTCAACGCCATCTTTGCGGTGGGCGACCCGGTGGGCGAAGTGATGTTCTACGGCCAGGGCGCCGGCGCTGGCCCCACCGCCTCTTCTGTGGTGGGCGACCTGATCGCCGCGGCCCTTTCCAAGCGGACCCCTGGCCGCCGGGCCGGCGATGCCTGTACCTGCCTCTTCCAGAAGCAGGTGATGGACATCGGCGACGTGGTCAGCAAGTATTACATCCGCCTGCTTTGTGCGGACCGGCCTGGCGTACTCTCCCAGGTGGCCACCGCTTTTGGGGAAGAGCAGGTCTCCATCGCCGAGGTGGTACAGGGGAGCGGCGGGCCGGACCGGCCTGATGAGGGTGACGAGGCCGAACTGGTCCTGGTGACCCACTCGGTGCGGGAGGCCAGCATGAACGCAGTGGCAAAGCGTCTGCAGGCGATCCCCGATGTGCACCGGGTGATGAATGTGATCCGGGTTGAGGCGTGATCTGGCGAACAGCAAGGACATAATGGATACGGGCAGCCACCCCGCCAAGGGGCAGCTGCCCGTCTTATTCTGTCTGCTGTTGGCCACGCTCGTCTGCGCTGCGTCAGAAGGGGAGCTGATCCAGTTCGAAGAGGTTGTTCTGCTTCATGATGTTGATCAGCTTAATGGGATACTGCGAGTCGGTGGCGTAGCCACTCTCCTTGAGGCCCCAGGCACCCAGAACCGGGTCAGTCATCACCGCCCAGAAGGGCGCATACCAGGGCCGGTTGAGCAGGAACTGCTTGTGATCACGCCAGCTCTCGGTCAGGTTGTTGTATGCCCGGAACTCGGCGTCGACGTGGTAGACCTGGCCGTTGTACTCCTCCCAGGTATTCGAAATGATGGAGCCCTTGGGCCCCTGTCCCTTGATGCCGAAGAGGTTGTAGGACATCTGGCCCGTGTACTTATCTACTGGGACCTTCTGCCCCCAGCCGGTCTCCAGGATCGACTGGGCCACCTGCAGCGCGGCAGAGATGCCGGTCTCCTGGTACGATGGGACTGCGAGGCTGGAAGCCAGATCCTTGAACTCCTCCTTGGCTACCACCGGACGGGCTTCGTAGAGCGGACCCAGGTAGACCCGGAAGGAGACCAGTTCGCTGTAGATCTTGTTGCCCGAAGTATCGTAACCCACTGCCTGGATGGACTGGGGGCCTTCTTGGGTCGGCGTCCAGGTGATGGAGCCGCCGGGCTCGGTCTGTCCGATGAGGCGCCACTGACCGGCGCTGTCCTGATGGTAGAACTCGACCCGAGAGAGGGTTACGTTGCTGGTGGTGGTGAGCTTTACGGGCTCGGTCACCACCTGATCAGGCCCAACGCCAGAGAGCCAGACCTGCGGCGTGGTCTTGATGGTGAAGTGGTAGGGGCCCAGGTAGGTGACTCGCCCCTGGTTGTCGCCCACTTCCACCCGCAGGGTGTGGGAGCCGTTGGCTTCAGGCCCGAAGTTGAACATGTAGCTGAATCCCCAGCCAATGACGCGATCATCCAGCACCCATTTGACATATTCGACCGACTCTCGAGCGTAGTTTACGGAGACGCTAAAGTTGCGCGGGCGGCTGAGCACTTCGCCCTCTTCAAGGCCGGAGAAGACTGTCCGGTAGTCCGTGGCCACCCGCACAGGCACGGCAGGCGACTCGTAAGTGTTGTCGTAGCGGTCGTAGGCCACCGCTCGGATCCACCTGGTGCCGTTTTGGCTCACCTGCGGGTAATAGGTCAGTTTCTGGTTCGGGCCGATGGTGCCCAGAAGGCCGCCCAGCCGGTCAGGACTGTCGGAGAGGTAGATCTCCACCTTGGCGGCGGAAAAGTTGACGCTGTTGCCGAAGGTGATGGGGCCGTCAATAACGCCCCAGTCGTCCAGACCGGTCACCTGCACCTGCGGATTGGGCATCAGGAGGACAGGCACCGGGTCGGAGTACCAGGTATTGCCCGCCGCGTCCGTCACCATCGCCACAATCAGGCGGACGCCCCGGGTAGTGGGGTCAGGCACGTATGTGTACACAGCGCCCGGATCGGAGCCCGCCGCAATCAGCGGCCCCATGCCGGTCTCCGGGTCAATCATCTGGAACTTGACCTGGGTGCCGGCAGCGCCTGCCGCCTGCAGCGACACCGGACCGGTGATTACCTGCCCGGCGCTGAGGGTGGGGATGCTGAGTCGGGCAAACTGGTAGTCCGGCGCCTGGGTGGTATCGATGACGACGGACCGGGTCTCGCCCTCCCAGGCGACCCGGGCGCCCAGGGCCTGGGCGATAAACCGAAGCGGCACGTAGGTGTAGCTGTTGATCAGCTGCGCCGGGACGTCGAGGGTGGCTGCGCTGGTGCAGTCTCGATTCAGACAGGCCAGGCGCCGGTCGATCTGGAGGCGGACGTACCGGTCGCCTAGGGTGATTTCCACAGTGCGGTTGTCGCCGTTCCACGTGACGGTGGCGCCCATGGACTCAAATAGGCCGCGAACGGGGACAAGGGTTCGGTCGGCCACGATAAGGGGTGCGGGATCCAGCGCTGCATAGGCCCCGTCTACGATGACCCGGACCGGAGCCTGGGCCTCTGCAGCGGGAGCGGGACCGTATACGGACAATAAGAACGGAACGCCGGCCAGTGCGGCCAATACTGTGCGCCTGCGCACGTCCAGGGTTCACCTCCTCAGTGGTTACGTCATCTTTGACGGCCCCTGGACGGCGAAAGTTTCATCCTTCAACAGTGGAAAAGGGTGGAACTGGCGGGCGCCCAGATTCGACAAATTACCTGGGGTTAGCTGAAGGAAAGAGTCTAATAACGTCGAACAAGTTCCCGCCCGGTCCAATCCTGCGGCGTAGGAACGGGCGGTCTGAACCATCGAGGGAGGGCTGCAGTTGAAGATCCGGAAGCTGGTTGCTGCCTTACCTGACGCAGAATGGGTCTCCCTTCCCGACTCGGAAGTCCACGGCGTTGTTGCGGACTCCCGCCTGGTCCGTCCGGGCGACCTCTTCGTTTCGATTGCTGGTTCCCAGGTGGATGGTCACCGGTACATAGCAGACGCGGTGCGCCGCGGCGCTGTCGCAGTGGTGGCGGAACATCCGGTGGATGTGCCGGAGGGCACCGGCCTTGTGCTGGTGCCGGATGGGCGGCGCGCTCTCAGTGCCTTATCTGCTGCGTTCTGGGATTATCCCTCCCGTAAGGTCCCGCTGGTGGGCATCACCGGCACCAACGGCAAGACCACCACCGCTTTCCTGGTCAAGGCTATTGCTGAGGCGGTGGGGGTGAAGGCCGGCATCATCGGCACTGCTGGGATGATGCTGGGCTCGGAGGTGGTGGAAGGGAAGAGCGGGTTTACCACACCTGAAGCGCCTACGCTTCACCGGCTGCTGGCCACCATGGTGGCTCGGGGAGCCGGTGTAGTGGCCATGGAGGTCTCTTCCCACGGGTTGGAGCAGCAGCGGGTGGCGGACTGCCAGTTTGATGTGGCGGTCTTTACCAATCTGACTCACGAACATCTGGACTACCATAAGGACATGGAACATTACTTTGCCGCCAAGGCGCGGCTCTTCCACATGCTGCAGCCTGGTGCCGCTGCGGTGATCAATCTGGACGACCCCTATGGTCCGGCCATGATGGAAGAGGTTCCGCCTGGTGTGCGGATCATTCCCTACGGATTTCGACAGGAAGCGACAGTGCGGGCGGAGGGTCTGGTGCACTCCGCCACCGGCGTGGAGTACCGGCTGATTACGCCGGAGGGAGACGCCTGGGTGCGGTCGCCCTACCTGTTTGGGACTTATAACGTAAGCAACGCCATGGCTGCGGTGGCGGCAGGGCTGGCCCTGGGGTACGGGCTGGATGCCGCGGTGCAGGCCCTGGCCACGGCCAAGGGAGCGCCGGGCCGGTTCCAACTGATTGACATGGGCCAGGACTTTATGGTGGTGGTGGATTATGCCCACACGCCCGACGGCTTTGAAAAACTCCTGTCGGACGTGGCCCGCATCCGGCAGCCAGGCGGGCGGATCATCATGGTATTCGGCTCTGCCGGCCACCGCGACCACACCAAGCGGCCGGCCATGGGCCGCATCGCCGGCGAATACTGTGACATGCTGGTGCTGACGGAGGAGGATCCCCGCACCGAGGATGCGATGCAGATCGCACGGGAGATTGCTTCAGGTGTGGACAGGCACGGGGTGGAGATCCATCTGATTGAAGATCGGGTGGAGGCGATCCACTTTGCCATCGGTGCGGCCCGGAAGGGGGATATCGTCCTGATCACCGGCAAGGGGAACGAGACCGACCTGGAGGTGCTCCATCCCACCGTGTGGCGGGGCGATGTGCCTGCGGCGGAGGACGCCCTGCGGGAGGCCATGGCAGCCTCCGGGGGAACCCGGGGCCGCTGATGCAGGCGCCCAAGTCCGGCTGAACCCTGGCTGCGGAAGCAGGTGACAAGTCGAATATGCACCGGGCGTCCCACCCTGCGGGCTGGGGCGCCCGCTTTTTTGCTGCCTTGGGCCAGGTTTGCCGGTTGCCCAGCCCGTCAGGCGGGAATAAAGCCCACCCATGTGACAAAGACTGGAGTTGGGAACGAGGCTGCAGTACCGTAGGCAGCAATGAAAGGAGAATCCATATTGGGCATCACCTGGATTGACCTGCTCGGCGCATTTGGCGGCGGCCTGTTCGGCGCAGCCATTGGCGGCCTTCCGGCATTCATCTTCACTGGGTTCACACTTCTGGTGGGCATTGGCTTGGCTCTGAGCGGGGCCACTACCTTCGATTTCTCGGGCAGCATTGCATTTGGTCCCGTTCTTGCCCCTCCTGTGGCCTTCGGAGGCGGTGTGGCTGCCGCTGCTTACGCCGCCCGCAGGGGGATCCTTAAGTCTGGCAAGGACATCACTTCGGGGCTGGCCGGCTTGAACGCCCCCGATGTGCTGCTGGTGGGCGGCCTGTTCGGACTGCTGGGCTTCGCCGTAATGAAGATCCTGACCTATTTGGTTAACGGCGCCCTGGACGCGGGCGGCCTCACCGTAATCCTATCGGCCATCGCTGTCCGACTGATCTTCGGCACTACCGGCTTCTTCGGGACGCCCACCGAGGAAGCGGCGAAGCGGGGACGGTTTGTGCCGGGGGGCGACCAGGTGTGGGTGCCCTACCAGCAGGATTGGCTGCAGGTTTCAGTTATCGGACTGGGGGCGGGGCTGATGTCTTCGTGGGCGGCCCTGGCTGTGGCTGCGGCCGATCCTGACCTGGCAGGCATCGGCACGCTGATCGGCTTCGGCATCTCGGCAGCCTCGCTCATCTTTATGCAGGCCGGCTTCAACGTGCCGGTGACGCACCACATGACCCTGGTTGCGGCCACAGCCGCGTCGGCCAGCGGCAGCCTGCTGGTGGGTGCGCTCTTCGGCGTGATCGCTGCGATTGTGGGCGAGTGCGCCTCCCGCCTGATGCTGATTCACGGCGATACCCACATCGACCCGCCGGCCAACGCCATCTGGATCCTGACGCTTCTGATCACCATCCTGAACCGGATCGGCATCATCTAGGCACCAGCTGGCTCCGCAGGTGCGGGCGCCCCGTTCCCAGCGAGCGGGGTGCCCGTTCTCGTTTCGCAGCCGGCAGGACCTCAGCGCTGCAGGCAGAAGTAGAACTAAAGGACGAAGTGAACGAAACTGCTGCATTGCTGAGGTGAAGAGGGCCTGGCCCTCGGCAGATTCGGGGCGAATCCGCTGCTCTGGGCCTGAACTGTTGGAGCCGCGGCCTGCTGCACCTCTGGGGCAGCTGCCTGCAGCTGAGGGAGTGGTACTGCGTGACCGACTGGCGCCGGTTTCGGCTGATGGCGATCGATATGGACGGGACGATGGCCGGGGCCAACCACCGGGTGACGGCCCGCACGGTGGAACTGCTGGGCAGGGCAGAGCGGGACGGGCTGCGCACCGTGGTGATCACCGGCCGGACGTACCCCAGTCCGCTGGCGGTCTGGCATCAGGCGAAGCTGTCAGCGCCGCTCATCCTCATCGGCGGGGCGCTTACCGTGCAGCCGCCGGATCTGACCGTGCTCCGCAGCGTGCCGATCCCCGGTGAACTGGTTCAGCGGGGGCTCAAGATTGGGCAGGAGTTCGACCTCTCGGTATGTCTCTGTACCGAGCGGGGCTACTGGGTAACCCGCTCCGGCCCGTGGGCGGATCTCCTGAGTGCGATCAACGACATTCCCTGCCCTGTTCTGGAAACCGGCCCCAGTTCGCCCTACCCCTATGGTCCGGATCCGGTGCTGAAGTTGATGTGGGGAGGACCTGCCGAGCAGGTGGATCCGGTGTTTGCCGAGGTGGTGGCGCAGATGGCGCCCCTGGACACGGCCCGGTCGCTGCCTGAGTTTATCGAGGCGACCATGCCGCAGGCCTCCAAGCACGCCGCCCTGAAGGCCCTGCTGGACGACCTGGGCGTTGACCCGGCAGAGGTGATCGCCATCGGCGACGGTGAGACCGACGTAGGCATGCTCTCCATGGCCGGCTACGCTGCGGTGCCCCTCAACGGCATGCCTGCGGCCAAGGCGGTGGCCCACCAGATTATTGGCCACCACGACCAGGAAGGTGTGGCGGACTTCGTCGCCGAGGTGCTCAGGCAGAGAAAAGCGCAATAAGGAAAGCCGCCGGGCGTATGCCCGGCGGCCTGTTTAATCAGGAGACCAGGAATCCTTACAGCAGCGACTCGCAGGCCAACCCGTCGCCGTCCTGGTCCAGCCTGTGGGGGTCCCGCTCGGGTCCCCCTGCAGCTTCGAAAAAGGCCTGGGCCTCCTCCCAGGAGGAAAAGTCAGAACAGTCCTTGTCTGGCCCAGACACGTCCTCCTGCGAGGGGGCCGGCGTCTTGGGGTTCTCGGGCGGTTCGGGGGCTGCTGGCTCTTCCGGGGTCTCTGGCGTTTCCGGCGCGGCCGGTTCCTCCGACGGCGCCAGGCCCCACAGGCCCCGCCCAGCCTCCCGGGCTTCCTGCTGCAGCATCCGGAACTGCTCCGCGTACTTCACGTTTGGCGGCACCGTGAGCATCTGGGCGTAGCCTTCCCGGAGCAGGGTGGCGTTGAACATCTCGTCACCCAGCCAGACGTAGGCCAGCAGCCTGCCGTACTTGTCCCGCTGCTCCACGTCATACTCCAGGCGAACCTCCTGCCCCGTCAGCCGCTGCTTGGTGTAGGCCGATGCCTCGGGTCCGTAGGGCTCTACCGGCTTGGTGGGGTGCACCGTCTCGGGGGTGTCGACGCCGATCAGCCGGACGGTTTCGGTCTGGCCGTTCATCGACACCTTGATGGTGTCGCCGTCCACCACTGAGACAACGGTGACGGTCTCGCCGTCAGCCGGCGGATTCAGACTCTCCTGCTCATCCGAGGCCGCCTTGGTGGGCTCCTCCTGCGCCGGCCCAGTGCCCTCCGGCTCTCTGCCTCCAGATGGCGGCACTGCAGCTGTCGCAGCGGACCCGCCGGTGCTCGGGCTGGCCCCTGTGGGCGCCAGCACCGGCCCCGAATCGGGCCACAGGGCGGCCACCATCAGCGTCGCCACCAGGGAGATTGCGGTGACGGCAGCTGCCCGCTTGCGGCTGGTCAGGCCGAACTTGCCAAAGGGGTGGACGATATTTAGGGCGCTGTAGACGAATATCACCAGGAAGGTGATGCCAAGGACCGCATCCATCGCAAGCATCCTTTCCCACCGGTCCGTATCACGAACGGCTGCAGATTCGTCTGGATCGGTTATCAAACCATCTTATACCCGCATTATAACGCATCCGCGGGGCTGTGCGCGGCAGGGCCGCTGACGTAGTGGAAACTCCCAGGGCCAAATCAAACGAGCGGAGCCGGTGCCCACGGCACCGGCTCCCACCAGGGGACGCCTTCTTACAACTTGAGGAGCCCCAGCTTGTACCTCATGGCGGCGTTCTTCAGTTCCTGAATCGCCTCGGTCTGGTTGATGTGCTTCGGGCAGGCCTCTACACAGTTGAAGGCGGTGTGGCAGCGGAAGACGCCGTACTCGTTGGCCACCAGCTCCAGCCGCTCCCGCTTGGCCGTGTCGCGGGTATCCACGAAGAAGCGGTTGGCCCAGACCAGGGCGTGGGCGCCCAGATACTCTTCGTTGTTGACGCCGGCAGGGCAGGCGGCAAAGCAGGAGCCGCACAGGATGCAGTCGATCTCCATGTTGTACTTGGCCCGGTCTTCGGGGCTTTGGAGCCGCTCACGCTCCGGTGCCGGGTCGTCATTGATGAGCCAGGGCTTCACCTTTTCGTAGTTCTCCCAGAACTTGGTCATATCCACAACCAGGTCCTTGATCACCCGCATATGGGGCAGGGGAGCCACGGTTACGGTATCGCCTTCCAGGCAGTCGGTCACCTGGGCCCGGCAGGCCAGGCGGTAGGCGCCCGAAATGTAGTTGGCGCAGGAGCCGCAGATTGCTTCACGGCAGCTGTACCGGTAGGCCAGGGAGGAGTCCAGGTTCTCCTGGACGTAGGTGAGGGCCTCCAGGACCGTCATGCCGTCCCGGTATGGGATGGTGAATGTATCGTAATGGGGTTCCGAATCCTTTTCAGGATCGTACCGAAATACGCGTAGCTTGAAGTTCTCCATGGCTGTTCCCCCTAGTACTTCCGGGCCACAGGCTGGAATTTGGTGATGGTGACCGGCTTGTACTCCAGCCGCGGGCCGTTTTCTGTGTAGAAGGCCAGGGTGTGCTTCAGGAAGTTCGCATCATCCCGCTCGGGGTAGTCCCGGCGAGCATGGGAGCCGCGGCTCTCCTTCCGCTGGAGAGCGCCGGACGCGATCACTTCGGCGACATCCAGCATGCCCTCAAGTTCGTAATTCTTGATCAGGTCAAGGTTGTAGATCTTGCCCGTGTGCTTGACCTTCACCTTGGCGTACCGCTGCTTGAGCTGCCGGATCTTCTCCAGCCCTTCCGTCATCAAAGCCTCGTCCCGGAAGATGCCGACGTGGTTGAACATGGTCTCCTGCAGTTCGGTGCGCAGCTTGGACCCGTCCTCGGTGCCCTGGCCCGAGTAGAGGCGCTGGAACCGGGCTTCCACTTCCTTCTGGGCCTCGGCCACAGCCTTGTCTGCGCCAGCGGCGATGCCGCCGTTGCTCTGGATGAACTGGGCGATGTGGTCGCCGGCCCGCTTGCCGAAAACGATGGTGTCCAGCAGCGAGTTGCCGCCCAGCCGGTTGGCGCCGTGCACGCTGACGCAGGCGCACTCGCCGGCCGCGTAGAGGCCGTGCACGACGGTCCTGCCGTCGATGTCGGTGTCGATGCCGCCCATGGTGTAGTGCTGGCTGGGCTGCACCGGAATCGGCTCGTAGACCGGATCGATGCCGGCGAAGTTGCGGCAGATCTCACGGACCTCTGGCAACCGCTCGTTGATTTTGGCTTCGCCCAGATGGCGCAGGTCGAGGTGGACGTAGCCGCCGCCAGGGCCGCCCAGGTTGAAGCCCCGGCCCTCGTTGATCTCCGTCTGAATGGAGCGGGCCACGATGTCGCGGGGCCCCAGTTCCATCGCCTTGGGGGCGTACTTGGCCATGAAGCGCTCGCCCTTGTTGTTGAGCAGGTAGCCGCCTTCGCCCCGGCAGCCCTCGGTCATCAGGATGTTGGTGCCCCACAGGCCGGTGGGATGGAACTGGATGAATTCCATATCCTTCAGCGGGACGCCGGCATGGTAGGCCATGGCCATGCCGAGCCCGGTGTTGAGCAGGTTATTGGTGGAGTGGGCGTAGATCTTGCCGGCGCCGCCGGTGGCCAGCATCACGGCACCGGCTGTGGCGGTGCCGATCTCGCCGGTGAGGATGTTCATCAGCACCATGCCGACGATGCGGCCTTCCTTCACCACCAGCTTCAGCACCAGGTACTCCATGTAGACCTTGATGCCCCGCTTAATGGTCTGCTGGTACATCGTGTGCAGGAGGGCGTGACCGGTTTTGTCCGCCGCAAAGCAGGTGCGGGGGAAGCCGGCGCCGCCGAAGGGCCGCTGGGCGATGGTACCGTCTGGATTGCGGGAGAAGGGGCAGCCCCAGTGCTCTGCCTCCACAATCCGAGGCACCGCCTCCTTGGCCAGGACTTCGGCAGCGTCCTGGTCGGCCAGGAAGTCGGAGCCTTTTACGGTGTCGTACATGTGCTTTTCCCAGTTGTCGTCCTTGCCTTCGGGGTGGTTGCCCAGAGAGCCGTTGATGCCGCCGGCAGCGGCGACGGAGTGGGAACGAACAGGCGGAAGCTGTGAGACGATGGCGACATCTTTCACGCCGCCGTCGTGAACGGCGATGGCTGCCCGAAGTCCGGCCAGGCCGCCACCGACGATGATCACTTTATGGGAGAGTTGCATGCTATTCAGCACCCCCGGAAAGAATTCGCAATTAGTTTAAGAAAGCGAACAGAGCGGTGAAGCCGTACACAGTGAGTACCACACCGAGCAGGCCAAGCACCCACGCAGAGGCGCGGCCGGCCTTCGGCCAGTAGTCCAGAATGATGTTGCGCAGGCCGTTCAGCCCGTGGAAGAGCCCCAAGATCAGAAGGCAGGAGTCGACCAGGAAGTAAAGCGCGTTCTGCAGCCGCAGGGTGCTGTGTGCGAAGGTGATCGATGCGGTGGGATCGACGAAGTGCATGATGCCGAAGTGAACCCAGACCAGCACCAGCAGCAGCACAGCGGAAATGCGCTGCCAGATCCAAACCCAAAGGCTTGTTTTCACAGTATTTCCTCCTCAAGGGCTAGCAGGTGAGGCCCCATGCAATCTTTACCACGAGAAGGCGACGAACTTCTGCCAGAAGAAATAGCTGCCAGCCAAGACGATCAAAGCCGACAGGGCGAAGACGACCCAGAACCACTGCTTTTGTTGGCGCACGCCCTTGCCCAGGTCGTGGAGGATCAGGCGGAAGCCGTTGGTCGCGTGGAAGGTGATGGCCAGGAAGAGCATCCATTCGCCGATGACGAACCACCGGCTCTCCAGGGCCGCCATGGTGCTGGTGAAGCCTTCAGCGCCGCCGCGGGTTACGGAGGTGATCTCCCAGATGTGCATCAACAGGAACACGATGATTGCCACACCGGAAATGCGGTGGAGCACGTACGACCACATACCCGTACGGTAGTACTTGGGATTGAGGTCAGGGTACGCGCGCACGTCCCTCTGCCTTTGCGCCATGACCGAGATTCTCCCTTCAATGTTTGCAGATTGACAGTCCCATTCAATCGCATCAAGTGCTTAAGTGCAACGGAAGCGGCATCAAATAAGCAGGAAATGTGCCTTTGGTCACAAGGCGGGTTCACCAAGTGGCGCACCGAATTGAGCGGACGGTTGGCAGGGATTCCGTCTCAGGTCCTATTGTGCAAGTGAAGTATCCCCATTTGTGGCGCGGATATGAAAGGGAGAGCCCCGCCTTGGGCGGTGCCCTCCCTTTTACACGATCTGCACGCTATTCTAATGTAGTCTCCTGCCAATCAGGCAGGGCGCCGGAGGTTTTCGCCGGCCAGGAAAGGCTGCAGTTTGCGGTAGAAGGCCAGGCTAAGCGCAGAGGAGAGGATCCCCTTGAACAGGTTGAAGGGCGTGGAAATGGTGAGCGCCCCCTGCCAGGCCGCCGCACCCTGCATACCCCAGGCGGGGTAGATGAGCAGCGCGTTGATGGGGATCATGATGGCGGTCATGGCCACGGTGCCGCACAGCACGGCGACGATGTCCCAGAACCAGGAGCGCCGGCTCACCCGGTCCACCAGCCAGTTGACCAGGCCGGCGGTGAGCGCCAGGGCAGCGCCTGCAAAGAAATTAGCCGCCACGCCGACGAGACCGGTGGTGGTCTTGCCCGAGATCCAGAAGAGCAGGGACTTTATGCCCTGGACGGCGACGCCGGCTGCGGGCCCCATGGTGAATGTGGTCACCATCGCAGGCACATCACCCGGATCGTACTTCAGGAAGTCCGCGAAGAACGGGATCCGGAACTCGCCGAAGTACATCAGCAAGAAAGCCAGGGAGCCCATCATTGCGATGCGAACCATGCGGGCCAGCCTGTCGTGGGTGACGGCCCGCCGCTGAACCTGTGAAGTCATCGTGCATCTTCCTTCCCGCAGCAGATCTCAGCCCAGGGGAAGCAAAAACCCCGAGGGCGATCTGCCCTCGGGGGTGTGACCGAAAGTTACATGCTGCACATACCTGCCAGACTCCTGTCAGGCAGTTGGCCCCAGCGCGGAAGGCCAATACTGCCCGACAGTGGGAGCAGCAGGTGGCGACATGCCTTCTTCCATCCGGACTATACCGTCGGCCCCGGATTCTCACCGGAGTCTGCTCACCTCCCGCCTGGTGGCGCAGGAGGGCTCGCGGCGCTTGTGCCCTCAATCCCTCTTGGAATGGGGCCATCACCGCCGGTCGGGAATTGGCGCCCGTCAGGCGCCTCACCCCACCCCGAAGGCTACCGATTTCACGAAGTATGATACCATAGCAACAAGATCCGTCAACCCCTGATTTCTCCGCAGTAGCTTCCAGGTGCATGGAAGAGAGTAGGCGGCTGGCGTGCGGTGCCCTGTTGGCGCATCGCTCGATGTACTCAGGTCGGAATGGTTGACAGGAAGGGAGGTGAGCAGCGGTGCGGATGCTGCGCCGGCTGTGGCCCTATTACCGGGCTGGCTGGCATCTGGTGCTGCTGAGCATTCTGCAGGTGCTGCTGGGCTCGCTGATGGGCCTGGCCCAGCCCCAGATCATCGGCTGGGTGGTGGACCGGGTGCTGGAGGAGGGGCGGTGGCAGTGGCTGCTGCCGGGGGCCCTTGCCGTGGTGGGGGCGGCGCTGCTGCAGGGCGGCTTCCGCTACGGGCAGCGGTGCACTATGGAACTGGTATCGCAGCGGATGGTCGCAGGGCTGCGCAGTGAACTGTACCGCCACCTGCAGGCCCTCTCCTTCCGGTACTACGACCAGGTGCAGACCGGCGAGCTGATGAGCCGGGTGACGGCCGATGTGGATGCGATCCGCTTCGCGGCGGGAGTCAGTGTCGTCAACGGACTGATGAACCTCACGACGGTCATCGGAATCGTGGCGGCCATGCTGCTGATGGACTGGCAGCTGGCTGCGGTTTCGCTGCTCTTCCTGCCGTTCTTAGTCCTGGCGGTTTGGCGCTTCTCCCGGCAGTCTGGGAGTGCCTGGGCTGCGGTGCAGGCGGCCACCGCCAGCCTTTCCGCACAGATTCAGGAGAACCTGGCCGGCGTGCGGGTGGTGCGGGCCTTCGCCCAGGAGGCGGCGGAGGTGGAGCGCTTCCGGCAGGTAAACCGGGCCTTTCAGCAGGCCAACCTGTGGGCGGTGCGGCTCACCTCCTTCTGGACCTCGGCCATTCAGTTCCTGGCGGCCATGGGCAGCGTGCTGCTCCTCTGGTACGGCGGCCGCCGGGTCATGGCCGGCATCATCACCATCGGCACGCTCATTGCCTTCAATACATACCTGGCCAACCTGGTGCACCCGGTCCGGATGCTGGCCCAGAATATCTCGTCCCTTTCCCGGGCCTGGGCTGGGCTCCGGCGGATCTGTGAACTGCTGGACCAGGAGCCCGAGGTGCGGGAGAAGCCAGGGGCCAAGCCGGTGGGCAGGCTGGCGGGCCACGTGGTGCTGGAGGACGTCTCCTTCAGCTACGACGGCGTTCGGCGGGTGCTGGATCATGTCAGCCTGGAGGCACTGCCCGGCCAGCGGGTGGCCATCGTGGGGAGGACTGGCTCCGGCAAGTCTTCCCTGGTGCAGCTGATTCCCCGGTTCTACGACCCAACCGAAGGCCGTGTGCTGATCGACGGCCATGATGTGCGGGACCTGCGCCTGGCAGATCTGCGCCGCTCTGTGGCCGTGGTTCCCCAGGAGACCTTTCTGTTCAGCGCTACTATCCGGGAGAACATCGCCTACGGCCGGCCTGACGCCAGCCTGGAGGAGGTGGCGGCAGCCGCCCGCGCAGCCCAGATCCACGACTTTATAGAGAGCCTGCCTGCCGGCTACGACACGGTGGTGGGGGAACGGGGCGTGGGGCTCTCCGGCGGCCAGAAGCAGCGGGTGGCAATTGCACGGGCCCTGCTGATGGACAGCCCCATCGTAATCCTTGATGAGTCTACCAGTGCGGTGGATGTGCAGACGGAGTCTCAGATCCGCCAGGCCATGGAGCGGGTGATGGCCGGCCGCACCTGCTTCATCATCGCATCGCGGATCTCTACGGTGCAGGGGGCGGATCTGGTGGTGGTGCTGGACCAGGGGCGGATTGTGCAGCAGGGCACCCATGATGAACTGCTGGAGCAGCCGGGGCTTTATCGGGAGATCTGCCGCCTGCAGCTGCGGGCCGGTGGGGATGATGAGGGGGTGGCGGACTGAATGCGTGCGAACCGCCACGGCACCGGTTTGGGAGCCGGCCCCGGCGGGCTCCGCCTGGATGCGCCAGACGTCCGGCTGCGGGCGATACCTCGCCGGGTCTACCGCCAAATCTTCCTGTTTGTGCGGCCCTACCTCGGCAGGCTCATACTGGCGGCCCTGCTGATGGCTGTCACCGCAGGCGTCAGCCTGGTGGGACCGAAGCTGGTTCAGGTCGCCATCGACGACTTCATTCCAGAGCGGGACGTGGCCGGCCTGAACCGGGTTGCCGCTGCGTTCTTCGCAGCCGCCCTGCTGGGCTGGCTGAGCAGTTTCGGCCAGAGCTACCTGGTCTCCTGGGTGGGCCAGACGGTGGTCTGCGATGTGCGGGATGCGCTGTTTCGGCATCTGCAGACGCTGAGCCTTCGCTTTTTCGATGGGGCCGCAACCGGAAGGATCATGTCGCGACTCACTTCCGACGTGGACAGTATCAACCAGCTGGTCTCCTCCGGCCTGGTCACCCTGGTGGCGGACTCGCTGCTGCTGGTGGCGATAGTGGTGACCATGCTGCGGATGAACGCCAGGCTGGCCTGGGTCAGCTTCCTCACCATTCCTCTTCTCCTGCTGGTGCTCCAGTTTTTCCGCACCAGGGTGCGGGAGGCCTTTCGAGAACAGCGCCGCCGGACGGCTGACATGAATGCTCACCTGGCTGAGTCGATCACCGGCATCCGGGTTACCCAGGCCTTTGCCCGGGAGGCGCAGAACCAGGCAGTTTTTGAGGACATCAACGAGGCAACCCGTCAGGCCAACCTGCGGGCCACCTTCACCTGGGCGGCATTCTTTCCGGCCATCGAAGTGGTTTCAGCTCTGGGCGTTACGCTGGTGCTCTGGTACGGGGGCCGGCTGATCCAGGCTGGTTTTGGGGTGACGGTGGGGCAGGTCACCGCGTTTATCCTTTACCTCAACCGCTTCTTTCAGCCGATCCGGGACCTCAGCCAGGTCTACAGCCTGCTGCAGTCCGCGGCGGTCTCTGCAGAGCGAATCGTGGAGGTGCTGGACCAGAAGCCGGAGGTGCAGGATCAGCCTGGCGCCGCCAAGCTGGGTCGGGTCGTGGGCGAGATTCGGTTTGAGGAGGTCACATTTGGGTACGATCCTGCCCGGCCTGTGCTGGAGAGGGTCAACTTGACGGCACTGCCCGGTGAGACCGTGGCCCTGGTGGGGCTTACCGGCGCGGGCAAGTCTACCATCATCCATCTGCTGGCCCGGTTCTACGATCCCTGGGCGGGACGCGTCCTGGTGGACGGGCGGGACCTCCGGGAGGTGACCCAGCATTCCTGGCGGTCGCAGCTGGGGATCGTCCTGCAGGATACGTTCCTGTTCAGCGGCACGGTCCGGGAGAATATCCGGTTTGGCAATCCTGGCGCCTCGGACCGCCAGGTGGAAGAGGCGGCCCGGGCTGTGGGGGCCGATGACTTCATCCGCCGGCTGCCCCAGGGATACGATACGCGGGTAAATGAGCGGGGCGTTTCGCTTTCGCTGGGGCAGCGGCAGCTGATCGCCTTTGCCCGGGCGCTCTGCGCCGACCCAGCGGTGCTGATTCTGGACGAGGCCACCGCCAGCATCGACCCGTATACGGAATGGCAGCTGCAAATGGCCATGCAGCGCCTTTTGGAGGGGCGAACCGCCTTTGTGATTGCCCACCGGCTTTCTACCGTTCGGCGGGCGGATCGGATCTACCTGATCCACGACGGCCGGGTGGCGGAGGCGGGGAGCCATGAGGAACTGATGGCGCTCAACGGCCGTTATGCGGCGCTCTACCGCGGCCAGTACACCGGCTCTTGATGCGGCTTGCGAGACGGCAGGCGCCGCCGGAAGGCATCCCGGCGGCGCTTTTTCGCGCCCAGCACCAGCCGAGAAAAACGCGCATCTATACTGCCTATGTCAGCTTTTCTAACAAATGGAAAGGAGAATCGGCGGAAGCGTTGAATAGAGATTGTCAACTCAAAGGTGGGGAGGGAGAGAGCACAGACGTGATTCAACTGGAGCATGTACACAAGCATTTTGGCAGCCTGCACGTCCTACACGACGTGAACCTCACCGTCGCCACCGGCGAAAAGGTCGTGCTGATCGGACCCAGCGGCTCCGGCAAGAGCACCCTGATCCGCTGCATCAACCTGCTGGAGCGCCCCAGCAGCGGCAGAGTGATCGTGGACGGCGTTGAGATAACGGCTCCCAAAGCGCCTGTGACCAAGGTTCGGCAGTCCATCGGCATGGTGTTTCAGCAGTTCAACCTGTATCCCCACAAGACGGTCCTTGAGAACGTGACCCTAGCTCCGATGTTAATCAAGGGGATTTCCCGGGAAGAGGCGGAAGAGAGCGGCATGGCCTACCTGCGCAGGGTGGGGCTGGCCCACAAGGCAAAAGCTTACCCCGCACAGCTTTCCGGCGGGCAGCAGCAGCGGGTGGCCATCGCCCGGGCCCTCAACATGAAGCCCAAAATCATGCTGTTCGACGAGCCCACTTCGGCCCTGGATCCGGAGATGATCCAGGAAGTGCTGGACGTGATGGTCGGCCTGGCGACCGACGGAATCACCATGGTGGTGGTCACCCATGAGATGGGCTTTGCCCGTGAGGTGGCGGACCGGGTGATCTTCCTGGATGAGGGGCGGATTCTGGAAGAGGGCACGCCGGAACACTTCTTCACCAACCCCACCAACGAGCGGGCCCGGCTCTTCCTGAGCCGCATTCTTCGCCACTAGACGGCGGGCAGTTACCCCAACCCAGAGAAGCGATTATACACACAGAGGAGGTTCCGCAGGATATGCGTAGGTTTTTCCTTTCGGCTATGGTGGGGCTTTTGGCCCTCAGTTTGCTTGCGGGCTGTGGCGGCTCGTCCAGCGGCGGTACCCCGAGCGGTTCGGCCGGCAGCGAGATCGAGGCGATCCAGCAGCGGGGCGTCCTCCGGGCTGGCGTGAAGATCGACGTACCCAAGTTTGGCTATAAGGATCCGGCCACCGGCGAGATCGATGGCTTTGAGATCGACATCGTTCGGGCCATTGCCAAGGATATCCTGGGCGACGAGACCAAGATTGAGTTGGCGCCTGTGAACGCGAAGACCCGGGGTCCTGCCCTCGATAACGGCGATGTGGACGTGGTGGTGGCCACTTTCACCATCACAGAAGACCGGAAGAACAACTGGAACTTCAGTGCCCCTTACTTCCAGGACTTCGTGGGTCTGCTGGTGAAGAAGGACGGTCCCAAGAGCTGGAAGGAGTTTGACGGCAAGCGGATCGGTGTGGCCCAGTCCGCCACCACCCGCGACTCCCTGACTGCGGCAGCCAAGGAGGCGGGCATCCAGGTCGAATTCCTGGAGTTCCAGACCTATCCGGAGATCAAGGCAGCCCTGGACGCGGGACGGATTGATGCCTTCTCCGTGGACGTGGCCATCCTGCTCGGGTATGTGGACGACACAACGGTGATCCTGGACGACCGGTTCTCCCCGCAGGACTACGGCGTGGCCACGAAAAAGAGCCACACAGCGCTGGCGCAGCGAGTTGATGACCTCCTGGCTCGTATGAAGGAAAGCGGCGAACTCGACCAGCTGCTGGAGAAGTGGGAGCTGAAGTATTAGGTGGATAGATTTGCCTGGTTCAAGTGGCAGGCGCTGTTCAGGGACTGGGAGCTGTTTGCCGAGGGCCTGGGACGGACCCTTTCCACCTCCCTGCTGGCCCTGGGCCTCGCCCTGGCCCTGGGTACGGTGCTCGGCATGCTGGGCACCTCCCCATGGCGGGCGGGCAGAGCCCTGAACCGCGGTTACGTGGATCTGATTCAGAACACACCCCTGGTTACGCAAGTGATGTTCCTCTTCTACGCACTGGCCCACTGGAAGCTTTACCTCTCCGCCTTCGCCATCGGGGTGATTGGCCTGGGCGTCTACCACGGCGCCTACATTGCGGAAGTGGTGCGGGCCGGCATTCAGTCCATCCACCGGGGGCAGCTGGAGGCTGCCTTCTCCCAGGGGTTTACCTACGTCCAGGCGATGCGGTACATCATCCTGCCGCAGGCAGCCCAGGTGGTGCTGCCGCCCCTCACCAACCAGGCGGTCTCCCTGATCAAGAACTCCGCGATTTTGGCGATGATCTCCGGCTGGGACCTGATGCACACCGGCGACTCCTGGGCAGCCAACACGGGCTACTATGGCCCCGCCTACGCGGTGGTGTGGGCGATCTACTTTGCGCTCTGCTTTCCGCTGGCCCGCTGGGCCCGCCGGCTTGAGGAGCGGGTGGCCCGGGCCCGCGGTGGGGAGGTGAAGGCGGCATGAGCGGTTCCGCAACAGAACTGCTGCAGCCCCATCTGCTGGCCTTTATGGGCACCGGCCTCCTGGTGACGCTTCGCATCGCCGTGCTTTCCATCCTGTTCAGCTTTGCTCTGGGCACGCTGATCGGCATCATCCGGTACAGCAAGATCCCTGGCCTTTCGCAGCTGGCTGGCTTCTACGTGGAGGCCCTGCGCAACTCGCCGCTCCTGCTGCTGATCCTGGCGGCCCGGTTTGTGATCGGCGGCATGAAGCCGGTGAACTGCGTCATCCTCGCCATGACGCTCTTTACCTCTGCGGTGCTGGCTGAGGTGGTGCGGGGCGGCCTGGCATCGGTGGACCGGGGGCAGTGGGAGGCAGCCCTCTCCCAGGGCTTCACCTATGTGCAGGCCCTGCGCTATGTGGTACTGCCCCAGGCGCTCCGGAAGATGATCCCGCCGATGGTGAGCCAGTTCATCACGGTGATCAAGGACACGTCCTATGCATGGGTGGTGGGGGTAGAGGAGCTGACCGGCTCCGGGATGATCATCCTGGGGCAGTACGGCAGTACGGCGCAGTTTTTCGCCGTCTTCGGCTTTATCGCACTGCTCTACTACGTGCTCTGTCACCTCCTGAGCCGCCTGGCCCGCTGGCAGGAGCGGCGGCTGGCCTGGCTCAGCTACTAGCCTCTCGGTCTATCATCAGGGACCGGCCCTTGCGGCCGGTCTTTCTTGTCCTCATGGGTGGTCATGCCCTGCCCGTCCCCCGCATACCCTTTGGCGGAAAGGGGAATGGAGCGTGAGCCGCAAGGAGTCGCTGTTTCGGGGGGCTGCGGCCCTGGCGGCGGCCGGGCTGATCATTAAGGTCTCCAATCTGCTGATTCGGGTGCCCCTTACCCGGATGATGGATGCCGAGGGGCTGGGCATGTACCAGATGGCGCTGCCGGCCTTTACGGCCCTATACCATCTGGCCGCCGGCGGTGTGCCGGTAGCAGTGCAGAATATGGTGGCGGCAGCCTTTGCCCGGGGACGGCGGCAGGTGGCAGAGCAGGTGTTCCGCCTGGGCCTGGGCTATACGCTCCTGGCAGGGGGACTGGGCACTGTGCTGTTGCTTACGGGGGCCCCGTGGATCGCCGCCAGCCTGGGCGAGGCCCGGGTGCGGTGGGCGCTGATGGCAGTGGCCCCCGCTGTGATCCTGTTTGCTATGGATTCGGTCTACCGCAACTACCTGCAGGGGCGGAAGTTGATGAGCCCCAGCGCCACCGCCAGTGTGCTGGAGCAGGCCACCAAAGTGATTGTGACCATGGGCGCAGCCTCGTGGCTGATGGCCCGGGGACGGGAGTTTGCTGCGGCAGGGGCAGCCCTGGGAATTACCGCCGGGGCGGTGATTTCGCTGGCTTATATGGCGGGTTACGCCCGTCTGGTTCGGCAGGAGGATGACGACGACCCCGGACCGCCGGAGCCCACGGGACGCCTGGCCCGGCGGATGGCCGCGCTGGCCTGGCCGGTTACCGTAGGCAGCATCGCCGTGCCCCTGCTCAACCTGGTGGACGTGGGCATTGTACAGCGGGGCTTCCAGAAGGCCTTCGCAGCGCAGGGGACTGCCACCGCAATGTATGGCGCATATTCCGGGATCGCTGCGCAGGTGGTCTGGTTTCCGCAGGTGCTGACGGGTGCCCTGGCCAACGCACTGGTACCTGTGCTGGCTGCTGCCAGGGCCCGGGGCGACCGGGAAGCCGTCCGGGAGCGGGTGCTCCTGGGGCTGCGGGCCACGGGGCTGATCTGCCTGCCTGCCGCGGTGGGGCTGGCCCTTCTGGCAGACCCGGTGGCGCGGCTGTTTGGGGAGCCGGCGGCAGCGGCTCCCCTGCGGTGCATGGCCCCGGTTGCCTATTTGGGACCGCTTTTTTGGATGATGACGGCCCAACTGCAGGCTTTGGGCCGGACGGGCCTTCCCATGCGGAACTTCGGCATCGCCATGGGGCTGAAGCTGGTGCTGGACGCGCTGCTGGCGCCCCTGCCGGGGATCGACGTGCGGGGTGTGGCCCTGGCCACCGTCTGCATGTTCCTGGCTGGCTCCTACCTGAACGCCCTGGCCCTGGAGCGGGAGCTGGAGGAGCCGCTGCCCTGGGCCCTGCTGCTGCGGGGACCGCTGGTGTCGTCGCTCTTGATGGGCGCTCTGCTGTTCGGTCTGGCCACCGGCGGCTTCCTGCCCTCAGCCACCTGGGCTTCGCTCTCCGCCTCGCTGGCTGTGGCGCCGGCTGCCTACGGGCTGCTGCTGGTGGTTACCCGGGCAGTCTCATGGGATGACCTGCGGGAGATAGGCGGCCCCTGGGGCGCCCGGCTGGAGCAGTGGTTCCACACGCTGTGGCGCTGAGGCTGTGACTTCACAGCCGTGGCGCCGCGGCGGCGTCGAGGCACAGGCACAAAGTAGACCACCCGGCATGCTTACCGGGTGGCTGGTCTGCTTCACATGGCCTCCTTCTTGGGCGCTTCGCCGCCCGTACGGGTGCTTTCGGCTTTCAGTTCAGCGTAGAGCTTTTCCAGAGACCGCAACATGATGATCTGCTCGTCTGGGGACCAGATCTTCGCGATCTCCCCCAGCTCTTTGGCCATCTCCTGCTTGATCTCCCAAACCTTGGCCCCTTTTTCCGTCAGTCGGATGTTGACCACCCGCCTGTCTTCGGTACTCCGCTCCCTGACCAGCCATCCATCTCGTTCCAGCCGATCGGCCACGCCTGTAAGGTTGCCGCGGGAGCAGTTCAGTTCGTCAGCGAGGCTGCCCAGAGTGGTGGCATCGCCGTACATGGCAGCGAGGAGCAGGTGGTACTGGGGCATGGTAAGGCCGTACTTCCGGCTGAGGAACCGATGGCAGCGTTTTTCCACCAGGTCGGCGATGGTTTGGAGCAGAGGGAGCAGGTTATCCGGACTGAAGCGGTCAGCCGAAGTGGAGTTTGCCTGCTTTTCCAAGCGTGGGTCACCTTCCTTTCGCCTTTCCGGCGCAGCCCCGGCCCCCTCGGGCCCAGGGGCCGACGAAATGGAATCCTACGACGAATTATCCCATTAAAACCAAATACTGTCAATCATGTAGGTGCCAGAATTGAGAAACTGTTTCGATGGCCTAGACCTGAGGGGGCCTTTTGGGCTGCTTTCCACCCCTATTCTTCCCTGGAACGTTTTGTCTATACATATATGCCCTGGCAAGTTGGTATGACAAAGGATGCGCTCATTTTCGTGTTCTCTTTGCGAAACGCAGAACACAGGGAATGGTCTGCATAGGCAGGTTGTGATACAATCAGCCCCAAGTATCCACCTGAGTAGGAGGAAAAGGGCATGCCCAGGGTAGCCTTCCAGGGGGAGCGGGGCGCATTCAGCGAAGAGGCGGTTTGGCGCCATTTCGGGCGGGATGTGGACCCGCTGCCCTGCAAGAGTTTTCGCGATGTGTTTGCAGCAGTGGCCAACGGGGAGGCCGAGCACGGGCTGGTGCCGGTGGAGAACTCCCAGGCCGGCAGCATCAACGATGTGTACGATCTGCTCCGTCAGCATGACCTTTACGTGGTGGGCGAAGTCTGCCACCCTGTGGACCTCTGCCTGATGGCGCTGCCCGGACAGGGCCTCTCTGTCATTCACACGGTGATTTCCCATCCGGTGGCACTGGCCCAGTGTGAGCCGTACCTGCGCAGCCTGGGGGTGGAGGTCGAGGTGGAGTATGACACCGCCGGCAGCGCCAAGCTGATCCGTGAGAAGGGGCTGCAGGGCGTGGCGGCTGTGGCCGGCGCCGGCGCAGCGGAACTGTACGAACTGGAGATTCTGGCCTCCCGGATTCAGACGGTGAAGGAGAACGTGACCCGCTTTGTGGCCCTGAGCCGCTTCCCGGCCCAGCGGCAGGAGGGGCCCCAGAAGACGATGCTGGTGATGGCCGTCTCTCATCAGCCGGGCTCTCTCTACCGGGCCCTGGGCGTCTTTGCGGAGCGGGGCATCAACATCACCAAGCTGGAGTCCCGTCCCTCCAAGAACCGCCCCTTTGAGTACGTCTTCTACGTGGATGTGGAGGGCCACCGGGACGACCCGGAGGTCCGGGAAGCCCTGGGCGAACTGGCCGGCTACACCACCTTCCTGAAGGTACTGGGCTCCTTCCCCCGGGATCCCCAGGGATGGGACTAGCAGAAAGGTTATTAGTTTCATTCGCTTTCGGAATATGAGGGCACCGTGTTCATGGTTGACGCTTTAGACTTCCCGGAGTACAATCCATCTAAATACCTGACACGATCTTTTGGATCGTTGCGGAAGTGAACCCGACGGCAACTCCCGGCACTTCTACCCGCAGTAGTGTCGCCCTGTTGCCGGGGTTTTCTGTTCGCCAAGTAAACCGCCAAAAGCGATGACGGGGCAAGTAGGGCTGGTGCGAGGCCTCCCAGCGAGCGGCGGAGGATGGAAGCGCCGTAGGCTCCCCAGGCTGAAAGTCACCCCGTAGCTGCCTGACTGAAAGCCGCTGGCAAGTAGGTCATGGCCGGCCTCCCAGCAGGCCGTTACCAAAGCGAGGCTCACTTGTATGAGCGAAGTAGGGTGGTACCACGACGAAGATCGTCCCTACCGTAACAGCGCGGCCCGACAGGCTCCGCTGAAGCGGTGGGGACTTGGTTTTTTCCCGCACATTTAGAAAGAGGAGGTGCAGCGGGTGAAGAGCATCCTGGCGGTACTGGTGGAGAATCACCCGGGCGTACTCTCGAGGGTGACTGGACTGATCCGGCGGCGGGGTTTTAACATCGAAAGCCTGGCAGTTGGGGTGACCGACACCCCGGACATCTCCCGCATCACGCTGGTCGTGGATGGGGATGAGGTGCAGGTTCAGCAGGTCTCCAAGCAGCTGCAGAAGCTGATTGAAGTGATCCAGGTGACGGATCTGGACGCGTCCAACTCCGTCGCCCGGGAACTGGCCCTGGTCAAGGTGCAGTCTGACCCCGAACGGCGGCCGCAGATCCTCCAGCTGGCCGGAGTCTTCCGGGCCAACGTGGTGGATGTGGGACCCAGTGCTGTCACCATCGAGGTAACGGGCACCCATGACAAGGTCGAAGCCCTGATCAACCTGGCCCGGGAGTACGGCATCCAGGAAGTGGTCCGTACCGGTGTCGTTGCGCTCCAGCGGGGGGCCGGAGCGGTTCGAGCAGAAAGGGAGGAAGATCGTTATGATGCAGATGTATTACGAGTCTGATGCAGATCTGAAGTATCTGCAGGGGAAAAAGATTGCCATTATCGGCTACGGCAGCCAGGGGCACGCACATGCCCTCAACCTGCACGAGAGCGGCCTTGATGTAACGGTGGGGCTGCGGCCCGGCCGGCCTTCGTGGGAGCGGGCTGAGCAGGCCGGCCTGAAGGTGGCCCCGGTGGAGCAGGCTGCTGAGATGGCCGACGTCATCATGATGCTGATCAACGACGAAAAGATGGGCGAGGTCTATCAGAAGCAGATCGCCCCGCACATGAAGCCGGGTAAGGCCATCGGCTTCGGCCACGGCTTTGCCATCCACTTCGGCCAGGTGGTGCCGCCCGCCGACGTAGACGTTTTCATGGTGGCGCCTAAGGGTCCCGGCCATCTGGTCCGCCGGATGTACACCGAGGGCAAGGGCGTGCCCTGCCTGATCGCTGTCCATCAGGATGCCACCGGCAACGCTCGGAACATCGCCCTGGCCTGGGCCAAGGGCATCGGCGGCGCCCGGGCCGGCGTCATCGAGACCACCTTCCGGGAAGAGACCGAGACCGACCTCTTCGGCGAGCAGGCGGTCCTCTGCGGCGGCGTCACCCAGCTGATCAAGTCCGGCTTCGAAACCCTCGTGGAGGCTGGCTACGCTCCGGAGATGGCCTACTTTGAGTGCATGCACGAGATGAAGCTGATCGTCGACCTGATGTACGAGGGCGGTATGGCCGCCATGCGCTACAGCATCAGCGACACTGCCGAGTACGGCGACTACATCTCCGGCCCGCGTGTCATCGGCCCTGAGGTCAAGGAGCGGATGAAGCAGGTGCTGACTGAGATCCAGAACGGCACCTTTGCAAAGAACTGGATCCTGGAGAACCAGGTGGGCCGTCCGCAGTTCAACGCCCTGCGCCGTCAGAACGCCGACCACCTCATCGAGAAGGTGGGCCGTGAACTTCGGAGCATGATGTCCTGGCTGCCCAAGGCCGTGGGTACCAAGGGCAACGAGTAGAGATATTGCAGCATACATCAGGAAACAGCAGGGGGTCACGTTTTACGAGGAGGCATTCCGTATGAGCATCCAGGTATACGTCAACGGTAAGTTCTATCCGAAGGAAGAGGCCAAGATCTCCGTTTTCGACCACGGGTTTCTCTACGGCGACGGCGTCTTTGAGGGAATCCGGGCGTACAACGGCCGGGTCTTCCGCCTGGAGGAGCATATTGAGCGGCTTTATGATTCGGCCCGGACAATTTGGCTGCAGATTCCCATCTCGCAGGAAGAGATGGCTCGCGTAGTTGTCGAATCGTGCCGCATCAACAATCTGCGGGATGCGTACATCCGCCTCGTGGTCTCCCGGGGCCCTGGCGATTTGGGGCTCGATCCCCGCAAGTGCCCCGCTCCGACCATCGTCTGTATTGCCGACGGCATCACGCTTTACCCGGCGGAAGTCTTTGAGAAGGGCATGAAGGTCTCCTCGGTGGCCACCCGCCGGACGACGGTGGACTCCGTCTCCGCCCAGGTGAAGAGCCTCAACTACCTGAACAGCATCATGGCCAAGATCTCCGGCATCGTGAGCGGCCATCCGGAAGTGATCCTGCTGAACAAGGAAGGGTACGTCTGCGAGGGCTCCGGCGACAATATCTTCATCGTCAAGAAGAACAAGCTGGTCACCCCGCCCACCTACCTGGGCATCCTCAACGGCGTCACCCGGCAGGCTGTGATGCAGCTGGCGGCCAAGGCCGGCTACGAGGTGGTGGAGGGCGTCTTCACCCTGCACGACATGTACAACGCCGACGAATGCTTCCTGACCGGCACCGCCGCCGAGGTAGTGCCCGTCACTGAGGTGGACGGCCGCGCCATCGGCACCGGCAAGCCCGGCCCGGTCACCCAGCAGCTGATGCAGCTCTACAAGGAGCTGACGCAGTCCGAAGGTACGCCCATCTTCGAGTAAGCGTGACTTACGATACAGCAGGTAATTCATAAGAGCTCAGCGCCGGGCCCTCACGCCGAGGGCCCGGGTGAGCAAAAGGGGGCGTACCTAGAGTGAGGAGCGATCAGATCAAAGTCGGATACGACAGGGCCCCCCACCGGGCTCTGCTGAAAGCGACCGGCGTCACCGACGCCGACATGGGCAAGCCCTTCATCGGCATCGCCAACAGCTATACCGACATCGTGCCAGGCCATGTCCATCTGAAGGAGTTTGGCGACCTGGTGAAGGAGGCCGTGCGTGAAGCAGGCGGCGTTCCCTTCGTCTTCAACACCATCGCCGTGGATGACGGCATCGCCATGGGGCATATCGGGATGCGCTACAGCCTCGCCTCCCGGGAACTGATTGCCGACGCAGTGGAGACGATGGTAGAGGCGCACCGGCTGGACGCCCTCATCTGCATTCCCAACTGCGATAAGGTGACGCCCGGCATGTTGATGGCCGCCATGCGGCTCAATATCCCGACGATTTTCATCTCCGGCGGGCCCATGGCTGCCGGCAGGAGCAAGGATGGACAGCCGCTGGACCTCAACTCCGTCTTCGAGGGCGTCGGCGCACTGGCCGCCGGCAAGATTGACGAGGCGGACCTGCAGGCACTGGAGGACCTGGCCTGCCCGGGCTGCGGTTCCTGCTCGGGCATGTTTACCGCCAACTCCATGAACTGCCTCTGTGAAGTGCTGGGGATGGCGCTGCCCGGCAACGGCACGGCCCTCGCGAACAGCGATGAGCGGAAGGCCCTGGCCCGGGCCTCTGCCCGCAGGATTGTGGAGATGGCCAAGGCGGGCGGTCCGCTGCCCCGGGAGATCGTCAACCTGGAGACGCTGGATAACGCCTTTACGCTGGACATCGCCATGGGCGGCAGCACCAACACGGTGCTCCACACATTGGCTGTGGCAAGTGAAGCGGGTATCAAGTATCCCCTGGAGCGGATCAACCAGCTTTCCAAGCAGGTGCCGTATATATGTAAGGTTGCGCCTGCCAGCCGGGAGATCCACATCGAGGATGTGCATGCTGCCGGCGGCATTATGGCGATTCTGAAGGAGCTTTCCCGCAAGGAGGGGCTGCTTCACGGGGACCGGCCCACTGTAGCCGGCAAGACCATCGGCGAGTTGTGGGCAGGGGCGGAGAACAAGAATCCGCAGGTGATTCGGCCCATCGAGAATGCCTACTCCCAGACCGGCGGCCTGGCCACCTTCTTCGGCAACCTGGCGCCAGACGGCGCTGTGCTGAAGGTGGGCGCCGTGGACCCCAGCATCCAGGTCTTCAGGGGCCGGGCTGTGGTCTTCGACTCCCAGGACGAGGCGCTGGAAGGCATTTTCGGCGGCAAGGTGAAGCCGGGCCACGTAGTAGTCATCCGGTACGAGGGGCCCAAGGGTGGCCCCGGCATGCCGGAGATGCTGTCGCCCACCTCTGCCATCCAGGGCATGGGACTGGGCAAGGAGGTGGCCCTCATTACCGACGGACGCTTCTCCGGGGCCACCCGGGGCATCTGCCTGGGCCACATCTCGCCGGAGGCGGCAGAAGGCGGACCCATCGCCCTCCTGCAGGACGGGGACCCCATCACCATCGATATTCCCAACCGGACGATTACAGTGGAACTGACAGAGCAGGAACTGGCAGAACGCCGTGCGGCCTGGAAGCGGCCGGCGCCCAAGGTAAACCGGGGCTGGCTGGGCCGGTACTCCCGGCTCGTCACCAGCGCCAGCACCGGCGGCGTTCTCAAACTTCCAGATGAATAGCGGTAGTGTAAGAAAAGGGGGCCGCAGGCGATATGAAACTGCACGCGTCCGAAGCAATCCTGAAGGCGCTGCAGGCAGAAGGGGTAGACGTAATCTTTGGGTACCCTGGGGGCGCAAGCCTCAACATTTATGATGCACTCCGGGACAGCCCCATCCGGCATGTGCTGACCCGCCACGAGCAGGGCGCCATCCATGCGGCACAGGGGTACGCCCGGGCCACCGGCAAGGTCGGCGTGGTGCTGGTCACCTCCGGCCCTGGGGCCACCAACCTGGTGACGGGTCTCTGCGATGCCATGATGGACTCGACGCCCATCGTGGCCATCTGCGGCCAGGTGGCCCGGACCCTGATCGGCCGGGATGCCTTCCAGGAGGCAGATGTCACCGGCATCACGATGCCGGTGACGAAGCACAACTACCTGGTGACCGACCCGGCTGATCTGCTGCGGATTATCAAGGAAGCCTTCCACATCGCCCGCACCGGGCGCCCGGGGCCTGTGCTGATCGACATCCCCAAGGATGTCACCAACGCTACGGTGGTCTGGGACTACCCGGAGACGGTCAACCTGCCCGGCTACAGGCCGCCTGTGGCGGCAGATCCGGCCGAGGTGAAGCGGGCCGCCGAGGCGATTCAGCGGGCGGAGCGTCCTGTGCTGATCTGCGGCGGCGGCGTCGTTTCTTCCCAAGGCGCCTCCGAGGCCTTCCGGCAGCTGGCCGAGCGGATGGGCGCTCCCGTGGTAGAGTCCCTGATGGGCCTGGGCGGCTTCCCCATGGACCATCCCCAGTGCTTCGGCATGCTGGGCATGCACGGCACCTTTGCCGCCAACCGGGCAGTGGCCAACTCCGACCTGCTGGTGGCGGTGGGCATCCGGTTTGATGACCGGGTAACCGGCATGGCGTCGCGCTTTGCACCCAAGGCGACAGTCATCCACATCGATATCGACCCGGCGGAGATTTCGAAGACCATCCAGTGCCACATTCCGCTGGTGGGCGACAGCGCTGTAGTTCTGGGCCAGCTGAATGAGGCGCTGGACGGCTGGACCGGCAGCGTGGGCCCCTGGCTGGAGCAGGTGCAGGCCTGGCACGAGCAGCACCCGCTTTGGGGCGTGCGGCGGGGCGAGGAGGTGCCCACCGATCCGGAGGGCCGTCCGAAGCCGCAGCAGGCGGTCCAGCAGCTGCAGGCCGTGTTCGGGCCCGAAGCGATCGTGGTGACCGATGTGGGGCAGCACCAGATGTGGGCAGCCCACTACTGCACCCGCACCCAGCCCCGGACCTGGATCACCTCCGGCGGCCTGGGCACCATGGGCTTTGGGCTGCCCGCTGCAGTGGGCGCCGCCGTGGGATGCCCGGATCGGGACGTGGTGCTGGTCTCCGGCGACGGCTCCATCCAGATGTGCATGCAGGAGCTGGGCACCATCGTCTCTCAGCAGCTGCCGGTGAAGATCGTGGTGCTGAACAACGGCTACCTGGGGATGGTCCGGCAGTGGCAGCAGATGTTCTACAAGGGCCGGTACAGCCATGTGGATATCCGGAATGGCTCGCCGGACTTCGTGAAGCTGGCGGAGGCCTACGGCATCAAGGGCATGCGGGTGAGCCGGCTGGGCGACCTGGCCGATGCCATGGCCGAGGCCAAGGCCCATCCGGGGCCAGTCTTCCTGGATGTGCGGTGCGAGGAGGAGGAGAACGTCTTCCCCATCGTGCCGCCGGGCGTGGCCAATACCGATGCGCTGCTGAAGGCAGGCGACTAACCCTACCCCTATAGCAGAGGGGCCTGGTGTTCCAGGCCCCTTTCTTATGGGCAGTGATTGATCAGATAGAACTGGCGAATAAGTTCGATTTAAGAAAGTGATAGCACCCCGGGTAGGAGAAGAATCACGGAGTGCATAACTTCCCAAGTGAATATACGCCCTGCGGGGTCGTTCGGGGGGAAGAAGATGCCGCTTGTCACGCTGCGTACCCTGCTGGAGGCTGCAGAGCAGGGAAAATACGCTGTAGGCGCATTCAACTGCAACAATATGGAGATCGTTCAGGCTATCGTCGCTGCTGCTGAAGAGCTCCGGGCCCCGGTTATCATTCAGGCCAGCCAGGGGGCTATCAAGTACGCCGGTCTGCACTACGTGGCAGGCCTTGCCAAGCTGGCGGCCGAACAGGCCACCGTTCCGGTGTGCATCCACCTGGACCACGGCACTGACTTCAACACCGTCATCGCCTGCATTCGGGCTGGCTTCACGTCGGTCATGTTTGACGGCTCCCGGTACCCGAAGGAAGAGAACATCGCACGCACCAAAGAGATCGTGAAGATCGCCCACGCCGTCGGTGTCTCGGTGGAGGGCGAAATCGGCAAGATCGGCGGCGTGGAAGATGATATCTCGGTGGACGAGCGGGAGGCCATGCTGACGCCTGTAGAGGACGCCATCGAGTTCTACGAGGCCACCGGCGTCGACGCGCTGGCCATGTCCTTCGGCACCGCCCACGGCCATTATAAGCTGCCGCCCAAGCTGGCCCTGGACCGGATTGAAGAGGTACACCGCCGCTGCGGTGCACCGCTGGTGATGCACGGCGGGTCCGGCGTCCCCGAGGAGGACGTCCGCAAGGGAATCGAGTACGGTATTCGGAAAGTGAATATCGATACGGAACTGCGGGAAGCCTTCCTTGGCGAGGTTCGCAGACAGCTCGAACTGAAGCCGAATGAGATTGACCCCCGGAAGATCCTTGGCCCCGCCCGGGAGGTCATGAAGGAGAAGCTGAAGGAGAAGATCAGGCTGTTCGGATCAGCCGGGAAAGCCTAAAACCAACAGCGGGACGCCGGCCTCAAGTCTTCTGCCGGCGTCTCGTCTTGTTGAAGGAGGATTGCCATGCTGCCGCTGTTCACCTTTGGTGACCTGGTGATGGATGTGCTGGCCCGGGTCGACGAGCCCATGGCTGAGGATACGGATACCCCGGGTGAAGTGCGTTCGGAACCGGGCGGCTCAGCGGCTAACTTCGCCGTCTGGACGGCACGCCTGGGCGCTCCGGTGCGGTTTGCCGGTCGGGTAGGCAGCGATTTGATGGGACAAGCTCTGGTGGATGACCTGCGCCGGGAAGGCGTGGAACCCTTCATTGCCCGAGATCCGGAGCATCCCACTGCCGTGCTGGTTCTCTTCACTGGCGGTGCGCAGCGGCACATGATGGTGCCCAGGGGCGCAAACCATTATTTCGCCGCTTCGGATCTGCCCGAAGCTGCCCTGCGGAGCTCTGGCTGGCTGCATATAACGGGCTACTCCTATTTTTGGGAAGCGCCGGCTGCCGCAGCGGAGCGGGCCGCTGCGGTGGCCAGGGCAGAGGGAATTCCCATCTCTTTAGATCCCTCCTCCGCCGGCTTTATTCGCCGGCGGGGATTGAAGCTGCCCCAGGGCCTTCAGGTGCTGATGCCCAACCGGGAAGAGGCCCTGGTCCTCACCGGATGCGACACCCCGGAGGAGGCGGCCAGGCGGCTGGGTGAGGCGGTTCCGATCGTGGCCGTGAAGATGGGGGCGGACGGGGCGCTCCTCTGCTGCGATGGTGAACTGACGCCCGTGCCGCCGGAAAGGCGGATTAGCCAACCTGTGGATACGACCGGGGCTGGCGACGCGTGGGGGGCCTGCTTCATCCATGCGCTTCGCCGGGGACATTCCCCGGAGGAGGCTGCCCGCCGGGCCAACCTCCTGGCTGCAGAGGTGGTCTGCCACATGGGCGCCCGCCCCTCTTTCCCACTGCCGGCGGGGGTATTGTAAGCGCCCGGCACATTTGGGGGATTGAGACCTGCGAGGAGGCGTGAACGAATGGCTGAGATCGACAGACAATATGGGATTGAAACGCTTGCGGTACACGGTGGGCAAGTGCCTGATCCTGTAACCGGCTCTCGTGCCGTGCCGCTGTACCAGACCACTTCGTATGTATTTCAGAGCACGGAGCACGCCCGGCGGCTCTTTGCGCTGGAGGAGCCGGGCAATATTTACACCCGGCTCGGCAACCCCACCAACGCCGTGTTTGAAGAACGGATGGCGCAGCTGGAAGGAGGCGTGGGCGCTGTCGCCTTCTCCTCGGGCCACGCCGCCATCTCAGCGGCGATTATGAACATCTGCCGGGCGGGAGACGAAATTGTCACGTCTTCGAGCCTTTATGGCGGTACTTATAACCTCTTTGCTGTGACCCTGCCGAAATACGGGATTACGGCTCGCTTTGTGGATTCGACGGATCCCGCGGACTTCCGCAGGGCGATTACGCCCAGAACCCGGGCGGTTTATGCCGAGATCATCGGCAACCCGCGCCTGGACGTTATCGACCTGGAGGGCATGGCTCAGGTGGCCCATGAGAACGGCATTCCGCTGATCATCGACAGCACCTTCGCCACGCCCGCACTCTGCCGGCCCATCCAGTGGGGGGCGGATATCGTCATCCACTCCGCCACCAAGTGGCTGGGCGGCCACGGCGCGGCTATGGGCGGCGTCGTCATCGACGGCGGTACCTTCGACTGGAACAGCCCCAAGTTCCCGGACTTCACTGAGCCGGATCCGAGCTACCACGGCGTGGTCTACGCCACCGACTTTGGCCGGGCGGGCTTCATCACGAAGCTGCGGACCCAGCTGCTGCGGGACCTGGGTGCCTGCCCGAGCCCCTTCAACTCCTGGCTGCTGCTGCTGGGGCTCGAGACCCTGCCCCTTCGGATGAAAAAGCACAGCGAAAACGCCATGGCGGTGGCCCAGTTCCTGAAGGAGCATCCCGCCGTGGCCTGGGTGCAGTATCCCGGCCTGCCGGATCATCCCACCCACGAGCGGGCTGCCAAGTACCTGACGGGCGGGTTCGGCGGCATGCTGGTCTTCGGCGTAAAGGGCGGCCTGGAGGCCGGCGGCCGGGTGATTGACAGCCTGCGCCTCTTCAGCCACGTGGCCAACGTGGGCGATGCCAAGTCCCTGGTGATTCATCCGGCCAGCACCACCCACAGCCAGCTGACTACGGAGCAGCGAGAAGCGGCCGGCGTCGGCGACGATCTGATTCGGGTTTCGGTGGGGCTGGAGAGCCTGCCGGATCTGACGGCCGATTTGGACCAGGCCCTGCGGGCGGCAACGGAAAACCCGGACCCCAGGGCGCCCCTGGGACCG
>ENA-OWPA01000692-OWPA01000692.1-bioreactor-metagenome-genome-assembly--contig:-NODE-692-length-37180-cov-8.103900_pt1 | contig 37180 bp, 49 predicted proteins | sample MGYA00238139_ERZ651803 | MGnify/ENA primary metagenome ERZ651803 (study PRJEB26909, sample SAMN07631231) | bioreactor metagenome | isolation source: Switchgrass digestor | place: USA: Dartmouth... | reverse complement strand
GATTCGCTATAAGAGAAGGCGGAAGAACAGTAGGAGCAGGTGCTGTTGCTACTATAATAGAATAATTTAAATTTAGGAGAGCAAATTACTTACAGGGCAGGTAATCAATGCCTGCCCGATAATTACAAAATGAGTAATGAGTCTCTGAGTTTATAATTTGGTTGCTGATAATAAAGACCAGGTTTACCTGGTCTTTTATAGAGTATTAAAAATCCCTTATCTGGCAATACTCATTATATATTTAGTATCACGTTTATGATATGTAATGAGTAGTTAGATACAAAATATTGACATGGGAATTAAATTATGATAGATTTTTAAGGTAGTCTGAATTGGGCTATGTTATTACTATTTTTGCGTATGTATGAATATGTCTTAGTGTTGGGAGGTGCGGTTAATGAGAGTTAAGATAACCCTAGCGTGCAGTGAATGCAAGCAGAGAAACTACAATAACATGAAAAACAAGAAGAATGATCCTGACAGATTGGAGTTGACTAAATACTGCAGATTCTGCAGAAAACATACTGTTCATAAGGAAACAAAATAGGCTGTAAAGGATGTGTAAAAAATGACAGATACAGCTAAGAAGTTTAGCTTTAAAAGATATTTTAAAGAGACAAAAGCTGAATTGAAGAAAGTCAGCTGGCCTAGCAGAAAAGAAGTTTTACAGCATACAGAAGTTGTTTTGATATCTATAATTATTATAGGATTAGCATTATGGCTTGTTGATTTAGCTTTTGGTAAAGTCTTGAGCATATTCCTGACAAAATAAAAGAGTATTTCTTTCAAATAATATTTCAATGATATAAGATTTTTGAAGTTAATATAACTAAAAGTAAACACCTAAGGAAGTTTATGCTTTCCTATGAATTAAGATAAAAGGAGGAAAGACCTTCGTGTTCAACACGGAGTCTGTTTACTGATGGAAGATAGAGGCAAGTGGTACGTGGTTCATACCTATTCCGGTTATGAGAATAAGGTAAAGGCGAATATAGAAAAAATAGTAGAAAACAGAAATATGCAGGATGTTATCTTTGAAGTTAGGGTGCCTGTTGAAGAGCAAGTTGAGATTAAAAACGGCAAAAAGAAAATCACCCAGAAAAAGATCTTTCCCGGATATGTTATTGTGAAAATGATTATGACCGATGAATCATGGTATGTCGTAAGAAATACAAGGGGTGTTACTGGTTTTGTCGGACCTGGATCCAAGCCCGTGCCTCTCACTGATGCGGAAGTAAAAAACCTAGGGGTTGAAAAAATTCCTGTTAAGCTTGATGCTAAGGTTGGGGACAGCGTTAAGGTTATTTCCGGACCTTTTGAGAACTTTGTAGGAGTAATACTAGAGATAAACAACGAGAAGCAAAAGGTAAAAGTTCTAGTTTCAATGTTTGGAAGGGAAACACCTGTTGAATTGCAATTCTCCCAAATTGAGACTTTAAAATAGCTTACTTAGATTTTATATATAGAATTACCCGTGAGAGGAGGTGCAATTATGGCTAAAAAAGTGTCTGCAATAGTAAAGCTTCAGGTTCCTGCAGGAAAAGCTACACCAGCACCACCAATAGGTCCTGCTTTAGGTCAGCATGGTGTTAATATTATGGGTTTCTGTAAGGAATTCAATGAAAAAACTGCAAAACAAGCAGGATTGATCATACCTGTAGTTATTACTGTATACCAAGACAGATCCTTTACTTTTATAACAAAGACTCCTCCGGCAGCTGTATTGATTAAGAAGGCAGCCGGAATTGAAAGTGGTTCTGGAGCACCTAACAAGAATAAGGTAGCTAAAATATCCAAAGAGAAAATCAGGGAAATTGCTGAGCTTAAAATGCCTGACCTAAATGCCGGCAGTATAGAAGCTGCAATGAGCATGATAGCTGGTACAGCAAGAAGCATGGGAGTAGTTGTAGAAGATTAATATTAAGTGGGAGGAAAATAATTTCCGTTTATACCACCAGGAGGTAGAAAAATGTTTAGAGGTAAAAAGTATCAAGAAAGTGTAAAGCTTATTGAACCAGGCAAGCTATACGATACAAAAGAAGCAATGGAACTGGTTCTAAAAACAGCGAAAGCTAAATTTGATGAATCAGTAGAAGTTCATGTTAAGCTTGGTGTTGACCCAAGACACGCAGACCAACAAGTAAGAGGCGTTGTTGTATTGCCTCATGGAACAGGTAAGACTTTAAAGGTATTGGTATTTGCAAAAGGTGAAAAAGCTAAAGAAGCTGAAGCAGCAGGAGCAGATTTTGTTGGTGCTGAAGAGCTAGTTGCAAAGATACAAAACGAGAATTGGTTTGATTATGATGTAGTTGTTGCTACACCGGACATGATGGGTGTAGTTGGAAGATTGGGTAAACTTCTTGGGCCTAAAGGATTAATGCCTAACCCAAAATCCGGTACAGTAACCTTTGATGTTGCAAAGGCCATTGCAGAAATAAAAGCCGGTAAGGTTGAATACAGGGTGGACAAGACAAGTATTGTTCACGTAGCAATTGGTAAAGTATCCTTTGGAACAGAGAAGCTAGTTGATAACTTTAAGACTTTGATGGAAGCTATTATAAAGGCAAAACCAGCAGCTGCTAAGGGAACTTATTTAAAGAGTGTTACTCTTACAAGCACAATGGGACCTGGAATCAAAGTCAATCCTCTCCGTGTTATTGATTAATAACACTGACTGAAATTGAATATAGTACCGTAGACAGTAGGTGCGTAATGCTTAATTTCCTACCGAGGTTTTGATCATAAATGAAATTATGACCTCTCTATGTCTACGGAGAGGTCTTTTGTATAATCAAAAGACCCCATGATCTCAACATGAGGAGGTGTAAACATGTCAAGAAATTTAGAAGTTAAGCAGCAAGTTGTAAAAGAAGTAAAAGAGAAACTTGAAAAAGCAAGTGCAGTGCTGCTAGTTGATTATAAAGGCATAAATGTTGCAGATGTAACAGAACTGAGAAAGAGATTCAGAGAAGCAGGCGTAGACTATAAGGTTTACAAGAATACGTTGTTTAAGAGAGCAGCTTCAGAGCTTGGAATAGAAGAACTCGATGAGTTCCTTGAAGGTACTGTAGGTTATGTTTTCGGATATGATGATGTTGTAGCTCCTGCAAAAGCAATCAATCAATTCTTGAAAGATAACCCAAAGGCACCTTTGACAGTTAAAGCTGGTTATGTTGAAAAGAAACTCATGGATGCCAAAGCTATTAAAGCTCTTGGTGACTTACCATCAAAAGATGTTCTTATCGCTATGTTGCTTGGTGCATTACAGGGTTCTGTAAGAAACCTTGCATACATGTTGAATTCTATAAAAGAAAAAAAAGAAGCGGAAGCTTAATATAATAGGAGGTAAATAAAATGGCAAGTGAAAAAACTTTAAAGTTTATAGAAGAAATAAAAAATATGACAGTGTTAGAGTTGGCAGAATTAGTTAAAGCTATTGAAGAAGAATTTGGTGTAACTGCAGCAGCTCCTGTAGCTGTAGCAGCAGGCCCAGTAGCAGCTGGTGCTCCAGCAGCTGAAGAACAGAGTGAATTCAATGTAATATTGGCAAATGCAGGAGCAGAAAAGATTAAGGTTATCAAGGTTGTTAGAGAAATAACAGGTCTTGGATTAAAGGAAGCAAAAGACCTTGTTGACGGCGCTCCAAAGCCAATCAAAGAAGGCGTAAGCAAACAGGAAGCAGAAGAAATAAAGGCAAAGTTCGAAGGAACTGGCGCAACAATAGAAATAAAGTAAGATTAATTTCAAATAAGAGCCGCTTAAAATGCGGCTCTTTTAACATATAAACTTTGGGCCAAACTCCATGAATCGGGTTTTATAAAAAATGGAATTGATAATAATGCTATGTTTCGAGCAAGAATGTTATAATAGGATTTCGAAGGATTGCCTGAGAAGTGACTAGGGACAAGTAATGGACATTAGATACAGAGAAATTTCGAAGCAATTTTCACAAAAATATCATAATAACCTATATTTCCCGGGAAAAAATCGACAGATATATTAAATGAATAAAAAAGTCAATAAAAGTAATCCTATATTATTGACAGATAATAGAGGGTATGTTAATATTATATATTGCATTGGTGTAAAAAATTACTATATTTGAGCATACAGCTGTATAAGATTGACTAAAAAAGGCAATATTAAAATAGCTATGCTAAATTTATTATTGACCAAAAGCAGATGCGGGAGCTTTTGGCTATTTTACTTTATTTATTATTAAGGGGTGAGTGACTTATGGTACATCCTATCTCTGTTGGGAAAAATCAGAGAATGAGCTACTCAAGCATTGATGAAGTCATGGATATGCCGAATCTAATAGAAGTCCAGAAGAATTCCTATAACTGGTTTCTTGAAGAAGGTCTGAGGGAAGTATTTAATGATATTAACCCTATTACAGATTATACAGGAAATTTAGTGTTGGAATTTGTCGATTATTCTTTGGACAGCAAACCAAAATATAGTGTTGAGGAGTGCAAGGAAAGAGACGTTACATACTCCGCACCACTTAAAGTAAAAATAAGACTGGCCAATAAAACTACCAACGAGGTAAAGGAACAGGAAGTATTTATGGGAGATTTTCCTCTCATGACCGATAATGGAACGTTTATAATCAATGGAGCTGAAAGAGTTATAGTAAGCCAATTGGTTAGATCCCCGGGTGTTTATTATGATCAACAGATAGATAAGTCTGGAAAGAAATTGCATTCGGCAACGGTTATTCCTAATAGAGGTGCATGGTTGGAATATGAAACAGATTCCAACGATGTATTATGGGTAAGGATAGACAGAACAAGAAAAATTCCAATCACAGTCCTCTTAAAAGCTCTTGGATATGGTACCGATCAACAGATAGAAAATCTGCTTGGAGAAGATGATAGAATAAGAGCTACTCTTCAGAAGGATACGACCAAAAACACTGAGGAAGCTCTTATTGAAATATATAGGAGACTGAGACCAGGAGAACCTCCTACTGTTGAAAGCGCCAAATCCCTTTTAGAGTCTTTGTTTTTTGACGCTAAGAGATATGATTTAGCAAAGGTTGGAAGATATAAATTTAATAAGAAATTATCTCTAGCTTCAAGATTAAGTGGTCAGAAGTTGGAAAAAGAAGTTGTTGATCCTCGTACTGGTGAAATCCTTGCTGAAGCAGGAGAGAAGATAACAAGAGAAAAAGCTCAAATGATTCAAAATGCAGGAGTTAATGAGGTTTTCATACAGTCTGAAGGAAAGGCAATAAAAATAGTAGGAAATAATGTTGTTGACATAAATAAATATATGCCTTTCGATGTCTCAGATTTGAATATTAAAGAGATGGTAAATCTGACCATATTGAAGGAAATCATGGATCAATATGAATCTGAGGCTGATATTAAGGAAGAGATAAAAAGAAGAATAAATGATCTCATTCCTAAGCATATTTTGATAGATGATATAGTTGCTTCTATCAGTTATCACTTAAACATTCTGTATAATGTGGGAAATATTGATGATATTGACCATTTAGGGAACAGAAGACTGAGATCTGTTGGTGAGCTATTGCAGAATCAGTTTAGAATTGGCTTGTCCAGAATGGAAAGGGTCGTTAAGGAAAGAATGACCATTCAGGATATTGAAGTGGTTACACCTCAACAACTTATCAATATTAGGCCTGTAGCTGCATCTATCAAAGAATTCTTTGGCAGCAGCCAATTGTCTCAATTCATGGATCAAACAAATCCTCTTGCAGAGCTTACTCATAAGAGAAGATTGTCAGCCTTAGGACCAGGGGGATTATCAAGAGAGAGAGCAGGTTTCGAAGTAAGAGACGTTCACCATTCACACTACAGCAGAATGTGCCCTATTGAAACACCTGAAGGTCCTAACATAGGATTGATAGGAAGCCTTAGTACCTATGCCAGAATAAATGAATATGGTTTCATAGAAGCACCTTATAGAAAAGTTAAAACTGATGAAAATGGAGATAAGATCGTAACCGATGAGATTGTCTATGTAACTGCAGATGAAGAAGATGACTACATTGTTGCTCAAGCAAATGAACCTCTTGATGCTGAAGGAAGATTTATAGATAAGAAAGTTACGGCAAGGGTAAGAAATGAAATAGTGGTTGTTCCAGTATCGGAAGTTGAATATATGGACGTTTCACCAAAACAGGTTGTATCTGTTGCAACGGCCATGATACCCTTCCTTGAAAACGATGATGCAAACCGTGCGTTGATGGGATCTAACATGCAGAGACAGGCAGTTCCTCTTATTAAACCTGAATCACCAATTGTAGGTACAGGTATGGAATACAAAGCAGCCATTGACTCTGGCGTAGTAATAGTTGCAAAGAACAGCGGCATCGTTGAAAAAGTCAGCTCCAATGAAATAGTCATCAAAACTGATGATGGCGGCAGAGATAGATATAAACTCTTGAAGTTTAAGAGATCAAACCAGGGTACCTGTATAAATCAACGCCCCTTTGTCAAAAAAGGCGAAATAGTGAAGAAAGGCCAGGTAATAGCAGATGGGCCTTCTACAGATTATGGTGAGATAGGTCTCGGAAGAAATATTCTTATCGGATTTATGACTTGGGAAGGTTATAACTACGAAGACGCTATACTTATAAGTGAAAAACTGGTTAAAGAAGATGTATTCACTTCTATCCATATTGAAGAATACGAGGCAGAAGCTCGTGATACTAAACTAGGTCCTGAAGAGATAACAAGAGACATACCTAATGTAGGCGAAGATGCTCTTAAGGATCTGGATGAAAGAGGCATAATAAGAATTGGAGCAGAAGTAAGAACCGGAGATATACTAGTTGGTAAAGTAACTCCAAAAGGAGAGACAGAGCTTACTGCTGAAGAGAGACTTTTAAGGGCTATTTTCGGTGAAAAAGCAAGAGAGGTAAGGGATACTTCTCTAAGAGTACCTCATGGTGAAGCAGGTATAGTAGTAGATGTAAAAGTATTCACCAGAGAAAATGGGGATGAAATGCCTCCAGGAGTAAATGAACTGGTGAGGGTATATATAGCTCAGAAGAGAAAGATATCTGTGGGAGACAAGATGGCTGGAAGGCACGGTAATAAGGGTGTTATATCCAGAATTCTTCCCGAAGAAGATATGCCTTTCCTTCCAAACGGAACACCTTTGGAAATAGTATTGAATCCTCTTGGAGTTCCATCGCGTATGAATATAGGTCAGGTGTTGGAAGTACATCTTGGCTTGGCAGCAAAAGCTTTGGGCTGGAAAATAGCTACACCTGTATTTGATGGTGCCAATGAAGAGGACATAATGGATACGTTGGAGACAGCAAACAAAGTTATACAAGTAAGAAAGCAGCTAAAGTTTATAAAGGAAAAGCTGCTTACTAAGCAAAAAGATGAATCCTATGAACTTAATATAGATGAGAATAAGGAAATAATTGATGAATATCTTGAAGATCAAGTCTTTACATTGGATAAGAGGTTAGGAGATATTAAGGAAAAAATCAAGAGTGCGGACCTAAATGATATTAAAAACATTGAAGAACTGTTGGACAGCTTTGGAGACAATCCTCTTGTAGATGTTGACCTGGATAGGACAGGTAAGATTCAGTTGAGAGATGGCAGAACAGGAGAATATTTCGACAACAAGGTAACAGTAGGGTATATGTATATATTGAAACTATTGCACTTGGTAGATGACAAGATACATGCCAGATCTACAGGACCATACTCACTGGTAACTCAACAACCTCTGGGAGGAAAAGCTCAGTTTGGTGGTCAGAGATTCGGTGAAATGGAAGTTTGGGCTCTTGAAGCTTATGGTGCAGCTCATACTCTTCAAGAGATTTTGACAGTAAAATCTGATGATGTTGTGGGAAGAGTCAAGACCTATGAATCCATTGTTAAAGGTGAAAACATACCTGAACCTGGTGTGCCTGAGTCATTTAAGGTATTGATAAAGGAGCTTCAAAGTCTCGCGTTGGATGTAAAAGTTCTTTCAGAAGAGAATGAAGAAATCACAATAAAAGAATCCGTTGATGATGATCTGGAAGATCTCAGCAATGAAATGGAGACCAGAGAAGACCTTAACCTTTCAAATCTTCCTTACAGAGGTGGAGCTGAGGAGGAAAGAGAAAGTTTATATGATGACTATGATGAAGATGCTGAAGAGGAAGACTTTGATCTAGATTTGGATATTGATGATCTGATTGAAGCTGAAGCTAAAGAAGACGTTGAGGAAGATTATTAAAGGAAGGGAGAGAAGAGCCCTTGTTGGAATTAAATAACTTCGAATCATTAAAAATTGGTTTGGCATCCCCGGAAAAAATAAGAGAATGGTCAAAAGGAGAGGTAAAAAAGCCGGAGACCATAAATTACAGAACCCTGAAGCCGGAAAAGGAAGGATTGTTCTGTGAAAGAATATTTGGACCTACAAAGGATTGGGAATGCCACTGCGGTAAGTACAAGAGAATAAGATATAAGGGCATAGTATGCGATAGATGCGGCGTTGAAGTAACAAAATCTAAAGTAAGAAGAGAGAGAATGGGTCATATCGAATTGGCAGCTCCAGTTTCTCACATATGGTACTTCAAAGGAATACCCAGCCGCATGGGTCTTTTGCTTGATATGTCGCCAAGATCCCTAGAGAAGGTTTTGTATTTTGCTGCATATATTGTAATCGATCCAGGGGATACAGGACTATCTGTAAAGCAAGTTCTTAACGAAAAGGAATACAGAGAAGCCATAGAGAAATATGGAAACAGATTTAGGGCAGGAATGGGAGCGGAGGCTATAAAGGAACTTCTCGCTGCCATAGATTTGGATAAACTTGCTAAAGAGCTCAGAAGCGACCTTAAAGACAGTTCAGGACAAAAGAAACTTAGGACTGTAAGAAGATTGGAAGTTGTAGAAGCTTTTAGAAAATCAGGCAATAAACCTGAATGGATGATACTGGATGTAATTCCTGTAATTCCTCCAGACTTGAGACCTATGGTTCAGTTGGATGGAGGAAGATTTGCTACATCGGACCTTAACGATTTATACAGAAGAGTTATTAACAGAAACAACAGATTGAAAAGGCTTTTAGATCTTGGAGCTCCAGACATAATTGTCAGAAATGAAAAAAGGATGCTGCAGGAAGCCGTTGACGCGCTGATAGATAACGGTAGAAGAGGTAGACCTGTAACCGGACCTGGAAATAGACCACTTAAATCCTTGAGCGACATGCTGAAGGGAAAACAGGGAAGATTCAGACAGAACCTGTTGGGTAAGCGTGTTGACTACTCAGGCCGTTCCGTTATAGTTGTAGGACCAAACCTAAAGCTATATCAATGCGGATTGCCTAAAGAAATGGCATTAGAGTTGTTTAAGCCTTTTGTAATGAAAAAGCTGGTCAAGGATGGATTGGCTCATAACATAAAAAGCGCAAAAAGAATGGTAGAAAGAGTGAAGACAGAGGTATGGGATGTGCTTGAAGAAGTAATTAAGGAACATCCTGTACTCTTAAACCGTGCCCCTACTCTTCATAGATTGGGAATACAGGCCTTTGAACCTGTATTGGTTGAAGGAAGAGCGTTAAAACTCCATCCTTTGGTATGTACTGCATATAACGCCGATTTTGACGGTGACCAGATGGCGGTTCACGTGCCACTGTCCGTTGAGGCTCAGGCAGAAGCCAGATTCTTGATGCTTTCAGTAAACAACATTTTGGCTCCTAAGGATGGAAGACCTGTTGTGAGCCCGACTCAGGACATGGTTATGGGAATATATTATCTGACTATACATGTGCCTGGTGCAAAGGGAGAGGGCAAGATATTCTCCAGTGTTGACGAGATGATAATGGCTTATCAATTGGGAGAAGTGGATCTTCATGCCATGGTTAAAACCAGAATCACAAGAACTGTGAACGGAGTTGAAAAATCTAAACTTGTAGAAAACACAGTAGGAAGATTCATATTCAACGAGGCTATGCCACAGGATGTTGGATTTGTTGATAGAAGCATAGAAGGAAATGAGTTTGTCCTTGAATATGACCCAAGAGATAAGGATGGAAATCTTATACCTATAGATAAGAAAATGCTAGGCAAGATTGTAGACAAATGCTACAGAACCCATGGTTCAGCAAAGACATCAATTGTCCTTGATGAAATAAAATCCTTTGGTTTCTACTACTCCACCAAGGGAGCAGTGACCATAGGAGTAAGCGATATAGACATACCTGAGGCAAAGAAAAGATTGCTTTCCGAAGCAGATGCTAAGGTTGACAGCATAGAAAAAATGTATAGAAGAGGTCTCATATCCAATGAAGAAAGGTATGAGAGGGTAATAGAAACTTGGAAAAACACTAAAGATGAAGTTACGAAGGCTCTTATGGATAACCTTGACAGATTAAATCCTGTATACATGATGGCCAACTCCGGAGCGAGAGGTAGCGTGAACCAGATAAGCCAGCTGGCAGGTATGAGAGGTCTTATGGCTGATACCTCCGGAAGAATAATTGAAATACCTATAAAAGCAAATTTCCGTGAAGGACTTAACGTTTTGGAATTCTTTACATCCACCCACGGAGCAAGAAAGGGATTGGCAGATACTGCATTAAGAACAGCAGACTCAGGTTACCTGACAAGAAGACTTGTTGATGTCAGCCAGGATGTTATAGTAAGAGAAGATGACTGCGGCACAGAAGAAGGCATTTATGTAACTGAAATAAAAGATGGAAGCGAGATAATAGAAAAACTGGAAGATAGACTTGCCGGAAGATTTGCAATGGAAGATATCATACATCCGGAAACCGGTGAGGTGTTGGTAAGTAAAAATACCATGATTACTGAGAAGATGGCTTCCAAGATAGTTAAAGCAGGAATAAAGAAGGTCTATATAAGATCAGTATTGACCTGTCATTCTAAACATGGTGTATGTGCAAAGTGCTACGGTATGAATCTTGCTACAGGAGATCCGGTGAATATTGGAGAAGCTGTTGGTATCATTGCTGCCCAATCCATAGGTGAGCCTGGTACTCAGCTTACAATGAGAACCTTCCATACTGGTGGTGTTGCAGGAGATGACATAACTCAAGGTCTTCCAAGAGTTGAAGAGTTGTTTGAAGCCAGAAAGCCAAAGGGATTAGCTACTATATCAGAAATAGCCGGTATAGTAAAAATAAATGATTCGAAAAAGAAAAAAGAAGTAGTTGTAATAGGAGACGATGGTGACACAAGAACCTATGCTATACCATATGGTTCCAGACTCAAGGTTTATGATGGAGACAGAATTGAAGCCGGTGACGAAATTACCGAAGGTTCTGTTAACCCTCATGATATTTTGAAAATAAAAGGTGTAGCAGGAGTTCAATCCTATTTGCTGCAAGAAGTGCAAAGAGTATATAGACTACAGGGAGTTGACATAGCTGATAAGCACATAGAAGTTATTGTAAGGCAAATGCTTAGAAAAGTAAAAATCGATGATGCAGGTGATACTGATTTATTGCCTGGTGGCTTGGTTGACATGTTTAAATTTGAAGAAGAGAACAAAGCCATAGAGGAACAAGGCGGACAGAAGGCTACGGGTAAGAGAGTATTGCTTGGAATAACCAAAGCATCCCTTGCAACAGATTCATTCTTATCAGCGGCATCCTTCCAAGAAACCACGAGAGTATTGACAGAAGCTGCTATCAAAGGCAAGGTAGATCCACTTATCGGTCTGAAGGAAAATGTTATAATTGGTAAACTTATACCTGCAGGAACAGGGATGAAAATATATAAGGACACATCTGTTAAACTGCCAGGTGAAGAGGCTGAAAAGGTTGAAGAAGACGAGGAAAAATCTGAGGCAGATTCAAATAATTAGTATTGACAACAAAATACTGATAATATAAAATTAATAGGTATGTTAAGAACCAATATTCTTTTATAAAATGAGGAGGAGATAAATATGGAAAGATTGAGGTCCTCAAAAAAAAGGATAATTGGGTTGAAGCAAACTTTAAAAGCAATTAAGAATGGAACTGTTAATATAGTCTATCTTGCAAATGATGCGGATGAACCAATAAAAAACAGTATATTGGAAGAATGCAGGGGAAAAGATATTGAAATTGTGCAAATAGACACAATGAAGAAACTTGGAGAAGCATGCGGCATTGATGTTAATGCTTCATGTGCTTCCATACTAAAAGGTTAAGATAAGCCCCTTCAAATAGAAGGGGCTTGTTTTTAATAAATAAAATAAACACGAGGAGGTGTATTTGATGCCTACTATAAACCAGTTGGTTAGAAAGGGCAGACAGCAAGTAACTTACAAATCAACAGCACCGGCACTAGAAGAGTCTCCACAGAAGAGAGGGGTATGCATGGTAGTAAAAACTACTACTCCTAAGAAGCCTAACTCTGCTTTGAGAAAGATTGCCAGGGTAAGACTTTCAAACGGAATAGAAGTTACAGGCTATATTCCTGGTATAGGGCATAACCTACAGGAGCACTCTGTTGTGCTTATCAGAGGAGGCAGGGTTAAGGATTTGCCTGGTGTAAGATACCACATAATCAGAGGAACCCTGGATGCTGCTGGAGTTGCTAACAGAAAGCAAGGCAGATCAAAATACGGTGCTAAGAGACCTAAGAAATAATATTGTGCGGAAATTATACCACAGCTTAGCTGTGTATATATATATTTTGCGCACAACGGCATCATGTTTTAGACAATGCCGAGTACCGATGAATAATTAATTGTTAAGGAGGGAAGCAAAGTGCCAAGAAAAGGACATGTTCCAAAAAGAGATGTTTTACCTGATCCAATATACAATAGCAAAATAGTTTCAAAGCTAATAAACAATGTCATGTATGATGGCAAAAAAGGCGTAGCTGAGAAAATAATTTATGGTGCTTTTGACATAATAAGAGAAAAGACAGGTAAAGATCCTCTAGAAGTATTTGAGACTGCTATGAACAATGTAATGCCTGTTTTGGAAGTTAAGGCAAGAAGAATAGGTGGTGCAACCTATCAGGTGCCTGTTGAAGTAAGACCTGACAGACGACAGGCATTAGGTATGAGATGGATAATCGAATACGCAAGAAATAGAGGAGAAAGAACAATGAGAGAAAGATTGGCAGGAGAAATCATGGATGCTGCCAATAATGTAGGCTCCAGCGTCAAGAAGAAAGAAGATACTCATAAGATGGCTGAGGCTAACAAGGCTTTTGCACATTACAGATGGTAATTATAAATTACAAAGTATTGTGTAATGCTGATATTATTGGGAAACATATAAGTGATTCTTGCTATAGAGAGGAGGATATTAGTGCCTAGGCAATTTCCGTTAGAAAAGACTAGAAATATAGGAATAATGGCCCATATAGATGCAGGGAAGACGACAACTACAGAGAGAATCCTGTACTATACAGGCAGAACTCACAAGATTGGTGAGACACATGAAGGCTCTGCTACTATGGACTGGATGGAGCAGGAGCAAGAGAGAGGTATAACTATTACCTCTGCGGCAACTACTGCTCAATGGAAGGGTCACAGAATAAACATAATAGATACGCCGGGGCACGTTGACTTTACTGTTGAGGTAGAAAGGTCACTGCGTGTTCTCGATGGATCAGTAGCTGTATTCTGTGCAAAAGGTGGAGTTGAGCCTCAATCCGAAACAGTTTGGCGACAGGCTGATAAATACAATGTACCGAGGCTTGCATATGTAAATAAAATGGATATAATGGGTGCTGATTTTTACAGAGTTGTTGAGATGATGAAAGAGAGACTTAAATGTAATGCTGTACCCATTCAGTTACCCATAGGCAAGGAAAATGACTTCATAGGAATCATTGACCTTGTAACAATGAAAGCAGAAATATACAAAGATGATTTGGGCAAAGAGATTGAAGAGACTGAGATACCTGAAGATATGATGGATTTAGCCCAAGAGTATAGAGAGAATTTGATAGAAGCTGCTTCAGATAATGATGAAGAGTTGATGATGAAGTACCTTGAAGGTGAAGAGTTAACCATCGAGGAGATAAAGGCTGCCATCAGAAAAGGTACATTAGCTAACAAATTGGTTCCCGTTCTTTGTGGTTCATCCTATAAGAACAAGGGAGTACAGTTGGTATTGGATGCAGTAGTGGACTATCTGCCTTCACCATTGGATATACCACCTGTTGAAGGTACCAACATTGACGGCGATGAGAAGATGATAAGAAAAGCTGATGATAATGAACCTTTCTCAGCCTTAGCATTCAAGATAATGGTTGACCCTTATGTAGGAAAACTGGCTTTCTTCAGAGTATACTCTGGAAAAGTAGAAGCAGGTTCTTATGTTTACAACTCTACAAAGGGTAAAAGAGAGAGAATAGGAAGAATAGTTCTGATGCATGCAAATCACAGGGAGGAAGTAAAAGAGGTCTACGCAGGAGACATTGCTGCTGCTGTAGGACTCAAAGATACAACTACCGGTGATACACTATGCTTGGAAGATTCACCTATAATACTTGAGTCCATGCAATTCCCTGAGCCTGTTATAAATGTAGCAATAGAGCCAAAGACAAAAGCAGGACAGGATAAGATGGGAATAGCACTAGCAAAACTTGCGGAGGAAGATCCTACTTTCAGAACATATACAAATCCTGAAACAGGTCAGACAATAATCGCAGGTATGGGTGAACTTCATCTTGAGATAATAGTTGACAGAATGCTCAGAGAATATAAAGTTGAAGCCAATATTGGAAAACCGCAGGTTGCCTATAAGGAAACCATTAAGAAAAAGGTTCAGGCTGAAGGCAAGTTTGTAAGACAGTCCGGAGGTAAAGGACAATACGGTCATGTATGGCTTGAAATTGAGCCTAAAGAACCAGGCACCGGCTTTGAGTTTGTAAACAAAATCGTAGGTGGTGTCATACCAAAGGAATATATACCTGCTGTTCAGGCCGGTGTAGAAGAAGCTTTACAAAATGGTGTTCTTGGTGGATACAATGTTATCGATGTGAAGGTAACATTATACGATGGTTCATATCACGAAGTGGACTCATCAGAAATGGCCTTCAAGATAGCTGGATCAATGGCTTTCAAGGAAGGTATGAAAAAAGCGGATCCAGTTTTACTGGAACCCATAATGAAAGTCGAAGTTACAGTGCCTGAAGAATATATGGGAGATGTAATTGGAGACATTAACTCAAGAAGAGGCAGAATAGAAGGTATGGAAGCCAGAATGGGAGCTCAGGTAATAAGAGGATATGTGCCGCTGGCTGAAATGTTCGGATATGCTACTGATTTGAGATCAAGAACTCAAGGTAGAGGCGTATATTCAATGGAAATGAGTCACTTTGAGGAAGTTCCAAAGAATATTGCCGAGAAAGTACTAGAAAAATAAATTAGAATAGTTCGGATGTTGGATATATTCTCATCCGAACTATGAATATACTTATTTTTAAACTTATGACAGTAAAGAAAATGTGTTGAATTATAATTGGGATACAAGGAGGAAAAGATAAGAAATGGCAAAGGCTAAATTTGAAAGAACCAAACCCCATGTAAACATAGGAACCATTGGACACGTTGACCATGGTAAAACAACATTGACAGCAGCAATAACAACAGTGCTATCAAAATTTGGCGGAGCAACAGCAACAAGATATGATGAGATAGACAAAGCACCAGAAGAAAAAGAAAGAGGAATCACAATCAACACAGCTCACGTTGAATATGAGACAGCAACAAGACACTATGCACACGTTGACTGCCCAGGACACGCTGACTATGTAAAGAACATGATCACAGGAGCAGCTCAGATGGACGGAGCTATACTTGTTGTATCAGCAGCTGATGGTCCAATGCCACAGACAAGAGAGCACATACTGCTATCAAGACAGGTTGGCGTACCATACATTGTAGTATTCTTAAACAAAGTAGACATGGTAGACGATGCAGAGCTCATCGAGCTAGTTGAAATGGAAGTAAGAGAACTATTAAATGAATATGAATTCCCTGGAGATGACACACCAATCGTTCCAGGATCAGCATTAAAGGCTTTGGAATGCGGATGCGGAAGCGAAGACTGCCAGTGGTGCGGAGCAATCCATAAATTGATGAAGGAAGTAGACAACTACATTCCAACACCAGAGAGAGCAACAGACAAACCATTCTTGATGCCTGTAGAAGACGTATTCTCCATCACAGGAAGAGGAACAGTTGCAACAGGAAGAGTAGAAAGAGGAACAGTAAAGGTACAGGATACAGTAGAAATCGTAGGATTGAACGACACACCAAGACAAACAGTAATAACAGGAGTAGAAATGTTCAGAAAGCTTCTTGACCAGGCAGAAGCAGGAGACAACATAGGAGTATTGTTAAGAGGTATTCAGAGAACAGAAATAGAGAGAGGCCAGGTATTGGCAAAGCCAGGAACAATAAAGCCACATACACACTTTACAGCGCAGGTATACGTATTGACAAAAGAAGAAGGTGGAAGACACACACCATTCTTTAAAGGATACAGACCACAGTTCTACTTCAGAACAACAGACGTTACAGGCGTAATCGAACTTCCAGAAGGAGTAGAGATGTGCATGCCTGGCGACCACGTAACAATGACAATAAAGCTAATAACTCCTATAGCAATTGAAGAAGGATTAAGATTCGCTATAAGAGAAGGCGGAAGAACAGTAGGAGCAGGTGCTGTTGCTACTATAATAGAATAATTTAAATTTAGGGACATTCCCCAGTAAAGATTAATTGCTGTGCAGAATGTCCCTGTTTAAAGATTCTAGAGTTCAGTTTTAACTGAGCTCTAGAACTATGTTATTTATTATTAAAAAAATGCTGAAAAACTAATAATAATTGTTGTCAAAACAGCAAAAATAGTTTAAAATAAAATAGTTGTAGATACAAGCATGCGATGAGGCAAGAGGTTGCAAGTTGCCTTGGTAAATTCTTGCTGAGTAGTGTCTGAATCCAGAATTCGGGCGACTCTGCTGTGGTGTACTTTGGGGAGTACACTAAATAAAAAAATAGAACACACCCGGATTAGTGTACCACAGTAAGCGGTTGTACGTGAGTAAAATAGGCGCGTGCGATGAAAAGGAGGGAAATAAAATGGCAAAACAAAAAATCAGAATCAGATTAAAGGCATTTGATCACAATCTAATTGATCAATCAGCTCAAAAGATTGTAGAAACTGCTAAGAGAACAGGTGCGAAGGTTTCAGGTCCAGTACCCCTTCCAACTCAAAAAGAGGTAATAACCATATTGAGAGCTGTTCACAAATATAAGGATTCAAGAGAGCAGTTTGAAATAAGAACTCATAAAAGACTGATTGACATATTGAGCCCTACACCTAAAACTGTAGACGCATTGATGAGATTGGATTTACCTGCCGGTGTAGATATAGAAATAAAGCTTTAATAAAGAAATGATAGCAATGATTATGATTTAGTATGACCGAAAGATTCGGTCCTCTGTAAATTATGGAGGTGTAATGATGAAGAAAGCGATTTTAGGAAAAAAAGTTGGAATGACACAAATTTTCGATAAAGATGGAAAGGCCATTCCGGTAACCGTTATTCAAGCAGGACCCAATGTGGTGGTTCAGAAAAAGACAGTTGAAAATGATGGTTATTCAGCAATTCAGGTAGGCTATGAAGATAGAGACGAGAAGAAAGTAAACAAACCATTGAAAGGTCACTTTGCAAAAGCAAAAGTTGCAGTTAAGAGATACTTAAGAGAATTCAGACTTGATAATGCTGAGTCTTATGAAGTAGGACAAGAAATAAAAGCTGACATATTTGCAGAAGGAGACAAAGTTGACGTAAGCGGTGTTTCCAAAGGTAAAGGTACAGCAGGTACCATTAAGAGATTCAATGGACATAGAGGACCAATGAGACATGGTTCCAAGTTCCACAGAGCTCCTGGTTCCATGGGTGCATCTTCAGATCCGTCAAGAACATTCAAAGGTAAGAAATTACCTGGAAGAATGGGTAACGAAAATACAACAGTACAAAATCTTGAAGTTGTGAAGGTAGATGCAGAAAAGAACTATATCCTTGTAAAAGGCGGAGTACCTGGAATAAGAGGTTCACTAGTCATGATAAAAGACTCAGTGAAGGCACAATAACGGTGAGAAAGGAGGAAGTGCTATGCCTAAGGTAGCGTTATATAATATAGCTGGACAGCAGGTGGGCGATATTGACTTAAAAGATAGTATATTTGGCGTAAATGTAAATGTTGAAGCCATGCATCAGGTTGTAAAAATGCTTTTAGCTAATAGAAGACAAGGAACCCAATCAGCTCTTACTAGAGCAGAAGTACGCGGTGGCGGAATCAAACCCTGGAGACAAAAAGGTACAGGAAGAGCAAGACATGGTAGTATCAGGTCACCTCAATGGACTCATGGAGGTATCGTGTTTGCTCCAAAGCCAAGATCTTACAGATACACAGTACCAAAGAAGATAAGAAGACTAGCTATGAAATCTGCTTTAAGCTCCAAAGTTAATGAGAACAACATCATTGTTTTGGATGATCTGAACTTTGAAGCTCCAAAGACAAAGCAAGTTGTGAACATGCTTCAGAACTTGAAAGTTGATTCAAAGGCTTTGATAGTTTTGGCAGAGAAAAATGAAAATGTAGAAAAATCTGCTAGAAACATACCGGGTGTAAAGACTTCTTTGGTTAATACACTTAATGTATATGATATTCTCAAATATGACAAATTTATCATAACAAAATCTGCTGTTGAGAAAGTTGAGGAGGTGTACGAATAATGAATGCCTACGATATTATAAGAAGACCTGTTATTACAGAAAAAAGCATGAATGAAATGGCAGACAAAAAATACACCTTTATTGTAGATATAAATGCTAATAAGCATCAAATAAAGGCAGCAGTAGAGGAAATATTCAAGGTAAAAGTTGAAAAAGTAAATACAATCAGAATGATGGGTAAGATGAAAAGAATGGGCAGATATGAAGGAAGAAGGCCCAACTATAAGAAAGCCATCGTTAAGCTTACCCCAGACAGCAAATCAATTGAATTCTTTGAAGGATTATAATCTAGAACACTAGAACAAATGCCTTGAATTGAAAATGCGAAAATAAGGAAGCGGTCGCCGATAATTACCGCTTGAAACAGGAGGAGAATTAATATGGCGATAAAAAAGTATAAACCAACTTCTCCCGCAAGAAGATTTATGACGGTTTCAACATTTGAAGAAATAACAAAAACAGAACCGGAAAGATCTTTGATTCAGATTTTAAAGAGCAAAGCGGGAAGAAACAATTATGGAAAGATAACAGTTAGACATCAAGGTGGTGGACATAAGAGAAAATATAGAATAATCGACTTTAAAAGGGATAAGATTGATATCCCAGCTAAAGTTGCAGCTATAGAATATGATCCAAACAGAACAGCAAATATAGCATTATTGCACTATGTTGATGGTGAAAAGAGATACATTATAGCACCTCATGGATTAAAGGTAGGAGATACAGTAATATCTTCTGAGAATGCAGATATAAAGGTTGGTAATGCATTACCTTTGAGAAATATACCTGTTGGTACTTTTGTTCACAATATTGAATTAAAGGCCGGTAAAGGCGGTCAGTTGGTTAGAGCCGCAGGAAACGCAGCCCAGCTTATGGCTAAAGAAGGCGATTATGCCCAAGTAAGACTTCCATCCGGCGAAGTAAGATTGATAAGATTAGAATGCAAAGCGACTATTGGCCAGGTAGGAAATCTTGATCATGAAATCATTAGCATAGGAAAAGCTGGAAGAAAGAGACACATGGGAATAAGACCTACAGTGAGAGGTTCCGTAATGAACCCGGTAGACCATCCTCATGGTGGTGGTGAAGGTAAGTCACCTATAGGAAGACCTGGACCATTAACTCCTTGGGGTAAACCAGCTCTTGGTTATAAGACAAGAGATAAGAAAAAAGCATCAACTAAATTCATCGTTAAGAGAAGAAATGAAAAATAATTGTTTAGTATATGGGTTGCCAGCTGCGAGTTAGATGAGTAACTAGCACGCAGCACGCAACATAATAGTCAGGAAGGAGGCAAATTAATGAGTAGATCTGTTAAGAAGGGGCCTTATGTTGATGAGAAACTATTAAAGAAGATAATTGAGATGAATAAATCTGGCAAAAAGACTGTCATCAAAACTTGGTCAAGAAGCTCCACGATTTTTCCTGAGATGGTAGGGCATACTATTGCTGTTCATGATGGTAGAAAACATGTTCCTGTTTACATTGTTGAAGACATGGTAGGACATAAGCTCGGAGAATTCGCACCTACCAGAACATTCAGAGGACATGGAGATCATACTGAAAGATCAACAGCACTTAAATAAATAAGCTATTACGGAAGGAGGTATATCCTGTGGAAGCAAGAGCAGTGGCAAGATATGTGAGAATATCCTCTAGAAAAGTTAATATTGTAATTGACTTGATAAGAGGTAAAAAAGTGGGTGAAGCTTTTGCAATATTAAAGCATACACCAAAAGCTGCATCTCCAATATTGGAAAAACTGTTGAAGTCAGCAATTGCAAACGCTGAAAACAATCACAACATGGATGTTGATAAGTTATATATTTCTGAGGCCTACGCAACTCAAGGACCTACCCTTAAGAGATTCAGAGCGGCTTCAAAAGGACGCGGTGTTAGAATACTTAAGAGGACTAGTCATATAACACTTGTTGTTAAAGAAAAGGAATAAAGAAGGAGGGGATTATTAGTGGGCCAAAAGGTAAATCCACATGGACTTAGAGTGGGCATAATCAAGGACTGGGATTCTAAATGGTACGCAGGTGACAAGGAATTCTCGGACCTTTTAATAGAAGATAATAAAATTAGAAAATACCTGAAGAATAAGCTGTTTTCTGCAGGTGTATCAAGAATAGAAATCGAGAGAACAGCCAATAAGGTTAGAATAAACATAAATACAGCAAAGCCTGGAATGGTAATCGGTAAAGGCGGAGCTGGCATTGAGTCTCTTAGAAAAGAAGTTGAAAAGCTTACTAACAATAAGAGTGTATCAATAAATATAACAGAAATCAAAGTACCAGAGCTTGATGCTCAATTGGTTGCAGAAAATATTGCAGCTCAGTTGGAGAAGAGAATATCATTCAGAAGAGCAATGAAGCAAGCAATGCAAAGAACTATGAGAGCCGGAGCTAAGGGAATCAAGGCTATGACCTCCGGAAGACTTGGAGGAGCTGAAATAGCTAGAAGTGAATGGTACAGAGAAGGTACAATTCCGCTACAAACTTTAAGAGCAGACATTGACTATGGCTTTGCGGAAGCTCACACTACCTACGGAAGAATAGGTGTTAAGGTTTGGATATATAAAGGGGAGGTACTTCCAGAAGCTAAAAAAGTAGTTGAGGAAGGAGGAGTAGAATAATATGTTAATGCCAAAAAGAGTAAAACGTCGTAAGCAAATGAGAGGCACTATGGCAGGTAAGGCAACAAGAGGTAACAAGGTAACATACGGAGAGTATGGTTTGATGTCTTTAGAGCCAGCTTGGATAACAAGCAACCAGATAGAGGCTGCCAGAGTAGCTATGACAAGATATATAAAAAGAGGCGGTCAGGTTTGGATAAAGATATTCCCTGATAAGCCAGTTACAGAAAAACCTGCTGAAACTCGTATGGGTTCAGGTAAAGGTTCACCAGAGTACTGGGTTGCGGTAGTAAAACCGGGTAGAGTATTATTTGAAATTGCGGGTGTGTCCGAGGAGGTTGCACGAGAGGCTTTAAGATTGGCTATGCACAAGTTGCCCGTAAAGTGCAAATTCGTAACCCGTCAGGAAACTGAGGAAGTGGGTGAAGGTAATGAAGGCTAATAAGATCAGAGAAATGTCATCAAATGAACTCGAACAGAAGCTTTTAGAACTAAAAGGTGAACTTTTTAATTTGAGATTCCAGATGGCCACAGGTCAGTTGGAAAATCCTATGAGAGTAAGAGAAGTAAAGAAAAACATAGCTAGAATAAAGACTATTCTCAGGGAAAAGGAACTCAAGGCTGTAGAGAACAAATAGTTGAGAGGAGGCAAGTTCCGTGGAAAGAAGTAACAGGAAGACTAGAATTGGTAAAGTCGTAAGCGATAAGATGGATAAAACAATTGTAGTCGCCATTGAGACGTTGGTTCGTCATCCGCTTTATAAAAAGTCCATTAAAAGGACTACAAAGTTTAAAGTTCATGATGAAAACAACGAATGCAAAGTTGGCGATAGAGTTTTAATAATGGAAACAAGACCGTTGAGCAAAGAAAAAAGATGGAGACTTGTTGAAATAATAGAAAGAGCAAAGTAATTTCCGAAAGGAGGGTTTTATATGATTCAGCAAGAAACGCGTTTAAAGGTAGCAGACAATTCAGGCGCAAAGGAACTATTGTGCATCCGTGTATTAGGCGGTTCATTAAGAAAGTATGGAAACATTGGAGATATAATTGTTGCTTCTGTTAAAGACGCAACACCAGGTGGTGTTGTTAAAAAAGGTGATGTAGTTAAGGCCGTTATTGTAAGAAGCAAGAAGGGATTAAGAAGACCAGATGGCAGCTATATTAAGTTTGATGAAAATGCAGCTGTAATAATAAAAGATGACAAACAACCAAGAGGAACTCGTATTTTCGGACCCGTTGCAAGGGAGCTAAGAGAAAAAGATTTTATGAAGATCATTTCCTTAGCACCGGAAGTGCTCTAAAGGAGGTGTCGTCATGGAAAAGAAGAAACTACACGTTAAAAAGGGAGATACAGTAGTTGTAATCTCTGGTAAGGATAAAGGAAAAAAGTCAAAGGTTCTTGTAGCGTTGCCAAAGGATGGTAAAGTTATTGTAGAAGGCGTAAACATGAGCACTAAGCATAAGAAACCATCCCAAAATCTTCAGCAGGGTGGAATTATACATCAGGAATCACCAATATTTGCTTCAAAGGTTATGCTTTGGTGCGATAAGTGTAAAAAAGGCGTAAGAATAGGCAAAAGAATTCTACAGGACGGATCAAAAGTAAGATACTGCAAGAGCTGCGGCGATATATTGGATAAATAAAAGGCTCTGAAAGGAGGTATATTAATTGGCTAGACTTAAAGATAAATATGTGAACGAAGTAGCTCCTGCTTTAATGCAGAAGTTTCAATATAAAAATGTAATGCAAACACCCAAATTAGAAAAAGTTGTTATAAACATGGGTTTGGGCAATACTAAAGATAATGCAAAGGCTTTAGATGCTGCTGTATCAGAGTTAGCATTGATAGCAGGTCAGAAACCGATAGTAATAAAAGCTAAAAAGTCAGTTGCTGCTTTTAAGGTTAGAAAAGGTATGAATATAGGTGCTAAGGTTACATTAAGGGGAGACAGAATGTATGAATTCGTTGATAAACTCTTTAATGTGGCATTACCTAGAGTTAGAGACTTCAGAGGAGTATCAACAAAATCATTTGACGGTAGAGGCAACTATGCATTAGGTGTAAAAGAACAATTGATTTTCCCGGAAATCGATTACGATAAAGTAGATCAAATCAGAGGTATGGATATCATCTTTGTAACAACTGCAGAGACTGATGAAGAAGCAAGAGAACTTCTCAGACTTCTCGGAATGCCTTTTGCAAATTAGTGGATAGGAGGGACGAATGTGGCAAAAAAATCAATGATATTAAAGCAACAAAGAACTCCGAAATTCTCTACCAGGGCTTATAACAGATGCAAAATTTGCGGCAGACCCCACGGATACTTAAGAAAATTTGGCATTTGCCGTATATGTTTCAGAGAATTAGCCTATAAAGGACAGATACCAGGAGTGAAAAAAGCCAGCTGGTAAGCGTTATCGTAAAGGAGGTAAGAAATATGGTTATAAGCGATCCAATTGCTGATATGCTAACAAGAATAAGGAACGCCAATACTGTAAAACATCAGACAGTAGATGTTCCTTTATCAAATATAAAGAAAGCCTTAGCCGAAATTCTATTAGAAGAAGGGTATATAAAAGGCTTTGAAATAATTGACGATGGTGGACAGGGTATAATCAGAATAACATTGAAATATACAGCCAACAAAGGCAAAGTTATAACAGGATTAAAGAGAATCAGCAAACCCGGATTAAGGGTTTATGCGAAGAAAGATGAAGTTCCCAAGGTATTAGGCGGCTTAGGCATAGCTATAATATCAACTTCAAAGGGAATCATGACAGACAAGAAGGCCAGACAAGAAGGTTTGGGCGGAGAAGTACTTTGCTATGTATGGTAGCAGATCTTCATAACAGGAGGTGGAAAAATGTCTAGAATAGGTAGAATGCCTATAACAATTCCTCAGGGAGTTGAGGTAAAGATAGATGGAAATAATGCATTGACTGTAAAAGGACCTAAAGGACAACTTAAAAAACAGTTTCATAAAGATATGATAATAGAAATCGAAAACGGGGTTATTACAGTAAAGAGACCAACAGATGAAAAAGAACACAGAGCATTGCATGGACTCACAAGGGCTCTAATCAACAATATGGTGGAAGGAGTAACGAAAGGATTCGAAAAAACTCTTGAAATTAACGGAGTTGGATACAGAGCTGCAAAGCAAGGAAACAAACTAACTTTAACAATAGGTTACTCTCACCCTGTAGAATTTGTTGATCCTGAAGGTGTTACAACTGAAGTTCCTGCACCAAATAAAATTGTGGTAAAAGGAATTGATAAAGAGTTGGTAGGCATCCATGCAGCTAATATCAGAGCAACTAGAGAACCTGAGCCATATCTAGGCAAAGGTATTAAATACAGCGATGAGCACATAAGACGTAAAGAAGGTAAAACAGGTAAGAAATAATGGAAAGAGGTGACTCAGATTGATTACAAAGACCAGTAAGAATGACCTTAGAAAGAAAAGGCATTACAGGGTTAGAACAAAGGTTTTTGGAACTGCTGAAAGACCGAGACTCAATGTCTACAGGAGTCTTAAAAATATATATGCGCAAATAATAGATGATGAAGCAGGAGTTACATTAGTTGCTGCTTCAACTCTTGATAAGGAATTAAAAGAAAAATTAGCATATGGCGGAAACAAAGAAGCTGCAAAAGCCGTTGGTGAATTGATAGCTAAAAAAGCTCAAGAAAAGGGAATAAAGAAAGTTGTTTTCGACAGAGGTGGATATATTTATCACGGCAGAGTTTTAGAACTTGCCAATGCAGCTAGAGAAGCAGGGCTTGAATTTTAATGATAAGGAGGGAATTAAATGCAGCCAATTGATGCCAGCAAGTTAGACCTGAAGGAAAAGGTTGTTGCCATAAACAGAGTTGCTAAAGTTGTTAAAGGTGGAAGAAACTTTAGATTCAGCGCAATAGTTGTTGTTGGAGATGGAAATGGCCATGTTGGAGTAGGAACTGGGAAATCAATAGAAATTCCAGATGCAATAAGAAAAGGTATTGAAGATGCCAAGAAAAATCTGATAAAGGTGCCTGTTGTTGGTACTACAATACCACATGAAGTAATCGGAAAGTCAGGTTCAGGAAGAGTACTTTTGAAACCTGCTGCAGAAGGTACAGGAGTTATAGCAGGTGGTCCTGTAAGAACAGTTCTTGAGTTAGCAGGTATAAGAGATATAAGAACAAAATCATTAAGATCAAATAATCCTAGAAACATGGTTAATGCTACTATGCAGGGCCTCTCATCCCTTAAGACGGCAGAAGAAGTTGCCGAACTTAGAGGAAAAACAGTGGAAGAGATACTAGGTTAGGGGGGAAGTACCTTGGCTAAAATTAGAATAAAGCTTATAAAGAGCACAATAGGCAGAAAGCAAGACCAAATCGATACAGTAAAAGCATTAGGTTTGAAAAAGTTAAATAGCGTAGTTGAACATGAAGATACACCTCAAATAAGAGGTATGATAAACAAAATATCATTCATGTTAGACGTAGAGGAAATATAGTAAGGAGGTGTAACAGCCATGAAATTACATGAATTGAGACCTGCTGAAGGTTCTACAAAAAAGAGGAAGAGATTAGGCAGGGGAACAGCTACCGGTCAGGGTAAGACAGCAGGAAGAGGACAAAAAGGACAGGGTGCTCGTTCTGGTGGCGGCGTAAGAATAGGTTTTGAAGGCGGTCAGATGCCATTATATAGAAGACTTCCTAAGGTCGGCTTTACAAACATATTCAGAAAAGAGTATGCTGTAGTAAATGTTTGTGATTTAGATATTTTTGAAAACGGTGCTGTAGTCACTCCTGAAGAGTTGAAAAAAGCAGGATTAGTTAAAGCGGAAAAAAGCGGCATCAAAATACTAGGCAATGGAGAAATAACTAAGAAATTAACCGTTAAAGCCAATAAATTTAGTAAAGCAGCTGAGGAGAAGATCGTAGCATCAGGAGGAAAGGTAGAGGTGATTTAAGGTGTTTAATATTCTTAGAAATGCGTGGAAGATACCGGATCTCAGAAAAAGGATGACATTCACCCTTTTAATGCTTGTGGTTTTCAGATTGGGGAGTTTTATTCCAGTGCCGGGAATGAACACGGATGCTCTTGCAGCCTTTATCCAATCGGGAGGATTGCTGAGCTTCTTTGATGTGATTTCTGGTGGAGCATTTGCTAATTTTGCAATCTTTGCAATGGGAATAACACCGTATATTAACGCCTCTATCATAATGCAGTTGCTTACTATCGCTATACCAAGCCTCGAAGCTCTTGCAAAAGAGGGAGAAGAAGGAAGAAAGAAAATTGCACAATACACAAGATATGCAACAGTTGTATTAGCCTTGATACAAGCCGTAGCTTTAAGTATCGGCTTAAAGGCATACCTTATCAAAACTGATTTTATCTCTATAACTCTAGTTGCTTTGTCACTAACCGCAGGAACAGCTTTCTTAATGTGGTTGGGAGAACTTATAACCGACAAGGGAGTAGGAAATGGTATATCTCTTATCATATTTGCAGGTATAGTTTCTAGAATTCCTACTGGAGCAGGTAAGTTGATACAATTATATAAAGCAAAGACAGCATCACTTATTGAGTTAATACTCTTTGTTATAGTAGCTATACTAATAATCATGGCAGTTGTACTTATTCAAGAAGGAGAAAGAAGAATACCGGTACAATATGCAAAGAGAGTAGTAGGAAGAAAAATGTATGGTGGGCAGAGCTCACATATTCCATTAAAAGTGAACCAGGCAGGAGTAATACCTGTAATATTTGCAATGTCAATAATTGAATTTCCAAAGCAGATAGCAGGATTCTTCCCAGGCAGTGCTGCATATAGATTTTTCACTAAATACTTTGCATGGGGATCATGGCTCCATGGAATACTATATGCGCTGCTCATAATTGGTTTCACTTACTTCTATACAGCAATTACATTCAATCCTATTGAAGTAGCAAATAACATAAAGAAATATGGTGGATTTATTCCTGGAATAAGACCTGGAAAACCCACTGCCGACTTTATTCAAAGATCTTTGTCAAGGATTACTTTGGTAGGAGCCATTTTCTTAGCTTTAATAGCTATATTCCCTATATTCCTGACAACATTTACTAATATAAATATATCCTTTGGAAGCACTTCATTGCTTATAGTTGTAAGTGTCGCCATGGAAACTGTTAAACAAATAGAAGCCCAAATGATAATGAGAAACTATCAAGGCTTCTTGAAGTAATTACAGATTGGAGATGTATGAAAATGAGAATTGTATTATTAGGCCCCCCTGGAGCCGGAAAAGGCACACAGGCTGTAAGATTGGTGGAAAAATACAATATACCACATATATCCACAGGCGACATATTCAGAAAAAATTTGAAAGAGCAGACTAAGTTAGGCCTAAAAGCGAAAGAATATATGGATAAAGGTCTTTTAGTGCCTGATGAACTGGTGGTTGACATAGTAAAGACAAGACTTATGGAAGATGACTGCCAGAAAGGATTTTTGCTGGATGGTTTTCCAAGGACTGTAGAGCAAGCCGATGCCTTAGAAGCTGAGCTGAACAAGCTTGGCTTGAAGCTGGATGGTGTTATAAATATAGAAGTTAAAGATGAAGTATTAATAGACAGACTTACTGGAAGACTTGTATGCAGAAAATGTGGAGCAACTTACCATTCCAAATTCAACAAGCCAAAACAGGAAGGCGTTTGTGATGCATGTGGTGGTGAGCTTTACACAAGAGAAGATGATAAAATAGAAACTGTAAAGAATAGATTGGATGTATACAAGAATCAAACTCAACCTCTTATTGATTACTATACAAAAAAAGGTATGTTGAAGACCATAGACGGTGAAGCGGATACTGATGCAGTATTTGCAAAAATCTGTGAAGCTTTGGAGTAGCCTATGTATATTAAGTCAAATAGAGAAATTGAAATAATGAGAACCGCAGGAAGAATAGTTGCAGAGGTTCTCGAAAAATTGAAAGAGGTAATCCAACCTGGCATTACTACTAAAGAGATAAATAAACTGGCAGAAGAATATATCAGAAAAAACGGAGCTATACCTGCCTTTCTGGGATATCAAGGTTACCCTGCCAGTGTGTGTACTTCAGTTAATGAGGAAGTAGTGCATGGAATACCGGGCCCTAGGGTTCTGAAGGAAGGAGACATTGTAGGGGTGGATGTAGGAGCCTATTATGGTGGTTATTGCGGTGATGCTGCAAGAACCTATGAAGTTGGTAATTGCTCTGAAGAAGCTAAGAGACTGATAAAGGTTGCAGAAGAAAGCTTCTTTGCCGGTTTGGAAAAGGCTTATGAAGGAAATAGGCTTTACGATATATCTCATGCAATACAAGTTCATGTAGAATCCAATGGATTTTCTGTAGTAAGGGCTCTTGTAGGTCACGGCATAGGAAAGAATATGCATGAGGAACCTCAAGTACCTAACTACGGACTTCCTCATAGAGGACCCAGACTGACGGCAGGGCTGACGCTGGCTATTGAGCCAATGATAAATGCTGGGAAGTATCATGTAAAAACACTTTCCGATGGATGGACAGTAGTTACTGCTGATGGAAGCCTGTCGGCTCATTATGAAAATACAATTGTTATAACTGCCAACGGTCCTGAAATATTGACTAAGTTATAGATGAGGTGATTGGAATGCAAAATTTGCAGCCTGGTCAAGTAGTCTATTCTGTTGCTGGAAGAGATGAAGGAAGAAAGTTCATCGTACTTAGTATAATAGATGATAACTATGTCTATATTTCAGATGGGGACTTAAGAAAGGTGACTAAACCTAAGAAAAAGAAGGTTAAACACCTTAAGCCTACCGGTATTGTAGCAAATTCCATAAAAGAAAAGCTACTTTCCAATAAGAGAATTGAAGACTTTGAGATCAGAGATTATTTAACTCTTTTAAGTAAAAAGGAACAGGAGGTTTGATTACCTTATGTCTAAACAAGATGTAATAGAAGTTGAGGGCAAGGTTGTAGAAGCATTGCCAAATGCTAATTTTATGGTAGAGCTGGAAAATGGACATCAGGTTCTGGCTCATATATCAGGTAAATTAAGAATGAATTTCATTAGAATATTACCCGGAGATAAAGTAACAGTTGAACTATCGCCCTATGATCTGACTAGGGGCAGAATCACATGGCGCGGTAAATGATCAAGGAGGGTTTAAAATGAAAGTTAGACCATCGGTTAAACCAATTTGCGAAAAATGCAAAATTATAAAAAGAAAAGGCAGAGTTATGGTTATCTGCGAAAATCCAAAGCACAAGCAAAAACAAGGTTAAAATCTTTCTAAGGGAGCGGCTGCATCCTAACGGATGCCCTTAGTAGGTTTTTATATATTAGATTTAACATACAGTTGGAGGTGTAAAGATTAATGGCAAGAATCGCCGGTGTTGACTTACCTAGAGAGAAGAGAGTAGAAATAGGCCTCACATATATATATGGTATTGGTAGAAAAACATCAAACAAGATCTTAGCCGAAGCAGGTGTTAATCCTGATACAAGGGTTAAAGACCTTACAGAAGCTGAAATAGGAAGATTAAGAGAAGTAATAGATAAGAACTATAAAGTTGAAGGTGACCTGAAGAGAGACATTGCTCTAAACATCAAGAGGTTGATGGAAATAGGTTGCTACAGAGGAATCCGTCATAGAAGAGGTCTTCCAGTAAGAGGCCAGAGAACAAAGACAAATGCTAGAACAAGAAAAGGTCCAAAGAGAACTGTAGGTGTAAAGAGAAAGAAGTAGTATGATTTCCTAAGAAAAGGAGGTATAATCAAATGGTTGCAAAGCCAAAGGCTAAAAGAACAAGAAAGAGAAGAGAAAGAAAGAATGTTGAGAAGGGAGCAGCCCATATTCAATCAACATTTAATAATACAATAGTGACTCTAACTGATGCAGCAGGTAATGCATTAGCCTGGTCCAGTGCCGGATCACTTGGATTCAGAGGCTCAAAGAAGAGCACACCTTTTGCTGCTCAGATGGCTGCAGAAGCAGCTGCTAAGGCAGCTATGGAACATGGGCTGAAAACAGTTGAAGTATATGTTAAAGGTCCAGGAGCAGGTAGAGAAGCTGCCATCAGATCATTACAGGCTGCAGGTCTCGAAGTTAGTATGATAAAGGATGTAACTCCTATACCACACAATGGTTGCAGACCGCCAAAACGTAGAAGAGTATAATAACAGGAGGTGTGATTAGTGGCTAGATATACTGGTCCAGCATGCAGACAATGCAGAAGAGAAGGCATGAAGCTTTATCTTAAAGGTGATAGATGCTATACTGACAAATGTGCAATAGCAAGGAGAAATTATGCTCCAGGTCAGCATGGACAAAACAAGAAAAAACTTTCTAACTATGGTGTACAGTTGAGAGAAAAGCAGAAAGTTAGAAGAATATATGGCATATTAGAAAACCAATTCAAATTGTACTTTGAAAAAGCTGAAAGAATGAAGGGTGTAACAGGTGAAAACTTGCTTACGCTTCTTGAAAGAAGACTTGACAATGTAGTTTACAGAATGGGCTTCGGTGATTCAAGAAATGAAGCAAGACAGCTTGTAAGACATGGACACTTTACTGTAAATGGAAAGAAAGTAAATATTCCATCTTATCAAGTAGATGTTAATGATTTAATCGCAGTTAAAGAGAACAGCAAAGGAACAGAAAAGTTCAAAGCTTTGGCTGAAGCCGCTGCTGCTAAGACAGCGCCACAATGGTTGTCTGTTAATGCTGAAATGATGGAAGCAAGAGTTATATCACTTCCAACAAGAGAAGATATAGATTTACCAATAGAAGAACATCTAATTGTAGAGTTGTACTCTAAGTAATAAAATTAGAATCAGTTACCCTCAAAATAATGTAGTAGGTAATATAAGGAGGGTTTTAATAGGATGATAGAGATAGAAAAGCCTAGAATTGAATGTGTGGAAATGTCAGAGGACTCAAAATACGGTAAGTTTGTTGTAGAGCCTTTGGAAAGAGGCAATGGAACTACCCTTGGCAATTCATTGAGAAGAATTCTTCTTTCTTCTCTTCCCGGTGCCGCGGTAACTCAGGTTAAGATTGATGGAGTTCTGCATGAATTTTCAACAATACCTGGTGTTGTAGAAGATGTTGTAGAAATAATACTCAATATTAAGAACCTTGCCTTAAAGATGCATGGAGACGGCAGTAAGATTATAAAAATTGATGCACAGGGCAAAGTAGAAGTTACAGCAGCAGATATAATTGCGGACCCGGATATTGAAATAGTAAACCCTGATTTGCACATTGCCACTTTAGACGAAGGCAGCAGATTATATATGGAAATGACTGTAGAAAAGGGTAGGGGTTATGTAACTGCCGATAGAAATAAACAGCCCAATCAACCTATCGGTATTATACCTGTAGACTCTATTTTCACACCGGTGAAAAAAGTAAATTACAGTGTGGAAAATACTCGTGTAGGAAACAGAACGGACTATGATAAACTTACCCTTGAAATCTGGACTAATGGAGCTATTAGCCCAGATGAAGCTGCCAGCCTGGGAGCAAAGATATTAAGTGAGCATCTGAATCTATTCATCACCCTGACAGATCATGTGGGAGATGTTGAAATCCTGGTTGAAAAGGAAGAAGACAAGAGAGACAAGGTATTAGAAATGACCATAGAAGAACTCGATTTGTCTGTAAGGTCTTTCAACTGCTTAAAGAGAGCCGGTATCAATACTGTAGAAGAACTAACTCAGAGAACCGAAGAAGATATGATGAAGGTAAGAAATCTGGGTAAGAAATCTCTTGAAGAAGTTCAGCAGAAGCTCGAGGCACTAGGCTTAAGCTTAAAACCAAGTGACGATTAAGCGATAAGGAGGTATAGTCATGGCAGGATATAGAAAGCTGGGACGCACTAGCGATCAAAGAAAAGCAATGCTGAGAAATCTAGTTACTGCATTGCTTGAGCATGATAAAATCATGACTACAGGCACAAGAGCTAAAGAGGCTCAAAGCATAGCAGAAAAAATGATTACCCTTGGAAAAAGAGGGGACCTGCATGCTAGGCGTCAAGCATTAGCATATATTAACAAAGAAGATGTAGTAAAGAAGCTATTTGATGAAATTGCACCAAAATATAAAGACAAGAATGGTGGATACACCAGAATACTTAAGGTAGCTCCCAGACGTGGAGACGGTGCAGAAATAGTATTATTGGAACTAGTTTAATATAAAGGGGCTGGGGGATTAAGTATATGCTTAGTCCCATGTTTTTTGAATTAGAACTTTACAATAGTATAACCGTTTTGAGTTTTTAATATAAAATCAAATATTTTTTAATGATGGTTAATGTCTGTATGGATTTGACTAGTGTTTTGCTCTGCAAAATGAAGTCCGGTTCATAGTTTGAGGGTAGAGTTATTACTCTATTTCCTCTACTCTGAACCTTATATTAATAAAGAGGGTATTAAAGGAATGATAAAAGCCGAGAATGTTACATACAAATACACTAATCAAGAAGGAAAAGACATTTTTGCTTTAAAAGGTATAAATATTGAAATAAAAGAGGGAGAATTCGTAGCCATACTAGGACATAATGGCTCAGGTAAATCCACTTTTGCCAAGCATCTTAATGCATTGCTTCTGCCTTATGACGGGACAATTTATATAAATGGTATGGACACCAAAGATGAAAAAAATTTGTGGAATATAAGACAGAATGCAGGCATGGTCTTTCAGAATCCTGATAACCAAATAGTTGCTACAATAGTAGAGGAAGATGTGGCCTTTGGTCCCGAAAATCTCGGAGTAAAACCTGAAGAAATAAGAAAGAGGGTAGATGAGGCTCTACTCACTGTTGGCATGTTTGAGTATAGGAAACATAGTCCTCATCTTTTATCAGGAGGTCAAAAACAAAGAGTTGCCATAGCAGGCATATTGGCAATGAAACCTCGTTGCATCATACTGGATGAGCCCACTGCCATGCTCGATCCATCAGGTCGTAAAGAAGTAATTGAAACAATAAAGAAGCTCAACAAGGAAGAAAAAATAACCATTGTACTCATAACCCATTACATGGATGAAGCCGTTAATGCCGACAGAATATATGTAATGGAAGAAGGGCATGTGGTGATGGAAGGTACACCAAAAGAAGTATTTTCAAAGGTAGATGAGATAAAAGCCCTTGGTCTTGATGTGCCGCAGGTAACTGAGCTTGCTCATTTGCTTGCAGATGAGGGAATAAACATTCCCAATGACATTCTAACTGTTGATGAAATGGTGGTGGAGCTATGTCGATTAAAGTAGAAAATTTAACCCACATATATTCGAAAGATACTCCATTTCAGCATGTTGCCTTGGACAATGTATCCTTCACCATTGAAGACGGTGAATTCATAGGTCTTATTGGACATACAGGCTCAGGAAAATCAACACTTATACAACACCTGAATGGATTGCTTAAACCCACATCAGGACATATATATATAGATGATTTAGATATCAACTCTAAAGAAGTGACATTAAAGCTAATAAGACAAAAAGTAGGATTGGTGTTTCAATATCCTGAACACCAGCTATTTGAAGAGACGGTATATAAGGATGTAGCATTTGGACCTGTAAATCTAAAGCTCAGTGAAGAAGAAATTCAAAAAAGGGTAAGGTCTTCTATTGAATTAGTGGGATTAAAATATGAAGAAGTAAAGGATAAATCTCCTTTTGATCTCAGTGGAGGCCAAAAAAGAAGGGTGGCCATAGCAGGCGTATTAGCCATGAAGCCGAAGGTTTTGATACTGGATGAACCTACGGCAGGTCTGGATCCAAAAGGAAGGGATGAAATTCTCAATCAAATAAAACTGCTTCATGAAAAAGAAAAGCTGACTATTATACTTGTATCTCACAGTATGGAAGACATAGCCAAGTTGGTAGATAAGATAATTGTAATGAATAAAGGAAGGATTCAATTCTATGATACTCCCAAAAAAATATTTAAGGAAGCAGAAACTTTGGAGAGAATCGGCCTAGGAGTCCCTCAAGTGACATATCTCATAAGGGAACTGAGAAAGAAGGGTTTCCCAATAGAAGACTGCATATCTGTAGAAGAAGCAAAAAAGGCTATTATAGAAGTATTAAGAGGTAAGAAAGATGCTTAAGGATATAACAATAGGACAATATATACCCGGTGATACACCTGTCCACAATTTGGACCCAAGAGTGAAAATAGTAATAACCTTTACTTTCATTGCTGCATTGTTTCTAGTGAATAAGTTTTTTGGATACTTGTTTATAATTGGATTTATGGCAATGGCAGTCTACTTTTCAAAAATTCCCGTTAAGCAACTTTTTAAGGGACTCAAGCCGTTAATAATCATAATACTCCTTACTGTTGCATTGAATATTTTTATGACAGAAGGGGAAGTTATATATACCATATGGAAACTTAAGGTCACAAAGGAAGGTCTGATACAGGCCGGATTTATGGCTTTAAGACTCATATTTCTTATAACAGGAGCTTCTTTATTAACTCTTACCACATCTCCAATATCATTGACCGATGGCATAGAAAAGCTATTAAATCCATTAAAGAAGGTAGGAGTTCCTGCTCATGAACTTGCTATGATGATGACCATTGCACTGAGATTTATACCAACACTGCTGGAAGAAACCGATAAGATTATGAAAGCCCAAATGGCTAGAGGAGCTGACTTTGAAACAGGAAATATAATAAGCCGGGCCAAAGCGATGGTTCCATTGCTTGTACCCCTTTTCATAAGCGCCTTTAGAAGAGCCGACGAATTAGCTTTGGCTATGGAAGCCAGATGCTACAGAGGTGGAGAAAACAGAACCAGAATGAAGCAATTGATGATAGAACGCAGAGATTATGTAGCAATTATCATTACGGTAATTTTCATGGCTGCCGTACTGTGGAGCAGGTATGCGGTAATATGAGAAATATAAGAATAATTATCGAATATGATGGAACAAACTATAGTGGATGGCAAACACAAAAAAATGCCCCATCAATTCAAGAAGAAATACAGAAAGCCATAAAAAAGATAACAGGGGAATATGTGAACCTTATAGGTGCTGGTAGGACAGATGCAGGGGTTCATGCCAAAGGGCAAACTGCAAACTTTATTACCACAAGCAAAATACCGGCTGATAAATTTGCATGGGCTCTGAATTCGGTTTTGCAAGAGGATATTGTTGTAAAAGAATCAGAAGAAGTTTCCCTCGATTTTCACTCAAGATATGATGCTAAATCAAAAATATACAGCTATACTATACATAGAGGTCTATTTCCACCTGCCATAATGCGTAACTATGTATATCATGTGAACTATGGCAAGCAAATTGATATTCAGGAATTGAAAAAGGCAGCGGAGTCCTTTATAGGCACACATGATTTTAGAGCGTTTATGGCAGCAGGGAGCAATGTAGTTAACACAGTGAGAACTATTTATAGCATCGATATTGAAGAAAAGGAAGATTTCATAAAAATCTTTTACCATGGAAACGGATTTTTGTACAATATGGTTAGAATAATAACAGGTACTATTGTATATGCAAGTATAGGCAAGCTGAACAGCAAGGATATTCCGGATATAATCAGAAAAGGTGACAGAAAATTGGCAGGAATAACTTTTCCTCCCCATGGATTATGCCTGGAAAAAGTGTTCTATGACTAGGGCTATTGTCAATTGCATATTGACACACTAGGTTCATTGTATTAGAATATTAGTGTTGCTTATTTATGATCCACTGCCCCGGATCTAGGTATGGACAACATTTAATGATAGACAGAAATTATTGGAGCTTCGAAGGCTCTTATGTTTCTAGGTGGGATTTGAAACTTGTGCCTTTGAAGGTTCGTTTGCGTTAGATTTAGATATATAATAAGTATTAGTATTACAAGTACAAGGAGGTATCGGGATGAACTCATTTATGGCAAAGACCGAAGATGTTCAGAGAAAATGGTATGTTATAGATGCTGAAGGCAAGGTCCTTGGAAGATTGGCCAGTGAAGTTGCGAAAATTTTAAGAGGAAAACATAAAGCTATATATACACCCCATGTAGATACAGGTGATTTTGTTATTATAATAAATGCAGATAAAGTGGTTCTTACAGGAAAGAAATTGGATCAGAAGATGTATAGAAAGCACTCACTCTATCCAGGAGGATTGAAGGAGACTCCATACAGAAATCTAATGGCTTCAAAACCTGAAAGAGCTATAGAAGAAGCAGTTAGAGGCATGCTTCCTCATAACAGTCTGGGCAGAAAGATGTTCAGAAAATTAAAAGTATATAAAGGTTCGGAACATGAACATCAGGCACAAAAACCTGAATTGCTCGAGCTTGATATTTAATTTAGGAAGGAGGAAGTAGTTGTGGCGAAAGTTCAGTATTATGGTACAGGCAGAAGAAAACACGCTGTAGCCAGAGTAAGATTAGTACCAGGAGACGGTAAGATAATTATAAATGGTAGAAACATCGATGACTATTTCGGAATGGAAACCCTTAAGCTGATAACAAGACAACCATTGGTTTTAACAAATACATTGAATAAATTTGATGTAATTGCAAATGTAAGAGGCGGAGGTTATACAGGCCAAGCCGGTGCAATAAGACATGGTATATCAAGAGCTTTGTTGGAAGCAGATAAGGCATTGAGACCGATATTAAAGAAAGCTGGTTTCTTGACAAGGGACCCAAGAATGAAGGAAAGAAAGAAATACGGCTTAAAGAAAGCAAGAAGAGCACCACAATTCTCAAAGAGATAATATTGGTGTCTCTTTACACTCGAGTTTGTTCAAACTTACAAAGTTTGTTTGCGAGTTTACAAAACCGTCATTGGTTTA
>ENA-OWPA01000690-OWPA01000690.1-bioreactor-metagenome-genome-assembly--contig:-NODE-690-length-37258-cov-7.317743_pt1 | contig 37258 bp, 24 predicted proteins | sample MGYA00238139_ERZ651803 | MGnify/ENA primary metagenome ERZ651803 (study PRJEB26909, sample SAMN07631231) | bioreactor metagenome | isolation source: Switchgrass digestor | place: USA: Dartmouth... | reverse complement strand
CCATACGCCACACCGGAGAGAACGGTGAGAGCCGGCCCTTTTTCGCTGGCCTTGGCGGTTCTCTGCACCGGCAGCCTGCGGTCGTCGGTGAAGTAGTCGGTGGCGATGCCGATGATGACTCCCACCAGAAGGCCCACCACGGAAGCGCCCCAAATACGCCACTCAAAGCCAAAGGTAACGGTGGCCAGCGCTGTCAGAACGGCATAGATGCCGGTGGTCACGTAGGTGCTGGAGTTTAAGGCAAAGGTGGGGTTGTCGTTTTTCCCCATGCGGGCGGTGGCGACTCCGATGATGGAGGCCAGCAGGCCGATGGCGGCGTAACTGAACACCATGGCTACGTTGACGGTGCCGCCGACTGCTTTGTCGATGGCGGCGGCCATGACCAGAGCGGCAGCCATACTGGCGACGTTGGAGTCGAACAGGTCGGCGCCCATTCCCGCCACGTCGCCGACGTTGTCTCCCACGTTGTCGGCAATGACGGCGGGATTGCGCGGGTCGTCCTCGGGAATGCCCAGTTCCACCTTGCCGGTGAGGTCCGCCGCGATGTCAGCGGTTTTGGTGAAGATACCGCCGCCCGCCTTGGCAAACAGCGCCAGACTGGAAGCGCCAAAGGAAAATCCCAGCAAAGTGGTCGTGTCGCCGGTCAACCAGAAAATCAAAGTCACGCCCAGCAGAGAGGAGCCCACCACAGCCATTCCCATGACTGCGCCGCCCCGAAAACCGGACAAAAAGGATTGGCGAATCCCTTTTTGAGCGGCTTCTGCCGTCTTTGCGTTGGCAAGGGTGGCCACCTCGATGCCAATCTTTCCCGCCAGCGCCGAAAATGCGGTTCCAACTATGTAGGCTATGGCCATCATCAAATTGGCAGGGAAGGAACCTTTCCAAATCGGCGACGGCAAAAACAGCAGAATGAGAACCGCCACGACTCCTGCAAATTTGGCAAGAACCCGGTATTCTCTTTTGAGGAAAGCGGCGGCGCCGCGGCGAATGTAACCGCTCACTTCCTGAATTCGCCGATTCTCGGATGGTTGTTTGTTGACCCAGCCATACAGCCAGCCTGCACAAACAAAAGCCAATACCGCAATGACCGTGGACGACAGTAGAAAAACATTCAAGCCCACCATCATCATTACCCCTTCCAATGTAAACTAGTCGCTTTTGCTCGCCGGAAATGTTTTGATCCGCCTCCTTTTCCGGTTTGCAGAACAGGTGAAATCCGATTGCTGAAAGGTCTGATTATTTTTAGTTATCCAATATTTAGTATTTGTATGCAATTTCATTATCTCAAAAAATACATAAAAAAGCTGCAAAAAATTCGTCCAAGATGACTGGAGCAATTCTTTGCAGCTTTTCATCATGGGAGATTGGGTTCCTTATCATTTTCCGGCTCGTCGCTGTCGATCATGCGGTACCCCACGCCGATTTCGGTCAGGATGAACCGGGGGTCGGCGGAGTTGCTTTCAATTTTGCGCCGCAGATTGGCCATGTTCACCCGCAGGGTGCGCTTGTCCCCCACATAAGGCCCCCACAATTCCTTGCAGATGGCGGAATAGGTGACCACTTTGCCGGCGTTGCGTGCCAAAAAGGCCAGCATTTTGTACTCGGCGGGGGTCAGGTGCACCTCCTGCCCGTCCACCGTGACAATCCGCTTGTCGTAGTCGATGATCAGGCTGCCGTTTTGGAAGGACTGGCGCATCTGATTTTGATCCGCCTTCCATATGGGATGCTTGCGCAGCGCGTTGCGGATCCTGGCCATTAAAATGGCGTTGTTAAATGGCTTGGTGATGTAATCGTCGGCACCGTTGTCCAAAGCCTGGACGATATCTTCGTCCCGCTGGCGGGCGGACAGCACCACAATGGGGACGGAACTCCATCGGCGAATGCTGGCCAACACCTCCATGCCGTCGATGTCGGGCAAACCCAAATCCAGCAGCACCAAATCGGGACAGTGGGAGGCCGCCAGGGAAGTAGCCTCCTTGCCGGTGTAAGCTGGAATGGGGCGATACCCCATGGTTTTGAGCTTGGCCATTAGAATGTTGCTGATGACCGTTTCGTCTTCCACCACTAAAATAACCGCTTTGTTATCCATCGGCTTCCTCCTTCGCGGTTGTCAAAGGCAGGCCAAAAAGGAAGCGGGCGCCGCCCTTTGGCATATTATACGCCTCAATCCAGCCTCCGTGCGCTTCCACAATGGCCTTGCACAGGGAAAGCCCAATTCCCAACCCCCGGAAGGAGTCCTCCCGCTTCTTGGAAGGGGTATACTGGGCGTCAAACAAGTGGGGTAGCCGGCCGGCAGGAATGCCGGGGCCGTTGTCGGTGACCGAAAACAGAGCCATGCCGTCTTTGGAGGACATCTCCACCTCGATTTGGGTGCGGCTGCCTCCTCCGTGACGGTAGGCGTTTTCGAAGAGATTGTTGAGCACCTGGGTGATGAGGATGGGGTCCATGGGAACCAGCAACACCTCGTCGGAGGCGACAATGCGAATTTGCACTTTGGGATAGCGCCGGCGGAACTGGGCCACCGCGTTTCCCACCACCTCTTCCGCCACCTCTTCGGTTTTTTGAATCTTCATGTTCTTGTGAATCTTAGTGACGGAAAGGACGTTTTCCACCATGCTCAGCAGCCATTGGGAGTCGGAATGAATCCCCTCCACCAGCTCCATTTGGGTGGAGACCGGCAACTCCTCCCGGTTTTCCAAAATGGTGGCGCTGGCTCCAATGATGCTGGTCAGGGGGGTGCGCAGGTCGTGGGAAATGCCTCGCAGAAAACTATTGCGGGCTTTTTCGGTTTCCGCCATCACCAGCGCCTGCTGCTTGTGAACGGCGAGGGAATGAACCCGAAGGGCTTGGGCGGTTTGTTCCACCATGAGATTTAAAAAAGCCTGTTTGGAGGGCGGAATATCGCCGGAAAGCCGCGAAATGCCAAACACGCCGTAGACGGTTTCCTGCGCGATGATGGGGATATAAAAGGCAACCGCGTCGGTTTGAGGCTGTTTCTTCTGGGCCGCGAGGATGGCGTTGTGCCAACCGGTCCTGGAAATAAAGTAGTCGGAGGTGATGTCCCCTTCGGCTTGGCGAAAGTAGCAGCTAGGGTGCTCGGCATCGTCCAACGAGGTATACAGGGCGATGGAGCGGCGCAGGTCGTCCTTCAAATAGTCCATCGCATACCGTGCGATGGACGCTTCGTCCCGGCAGGCCAGCAGCTTGCGGTTGATGTCATAAAGCATTTCGGCCCGCTGCTCCTGGTAGCGGGCGCGCTTGGTTTGCTTTTTCATGCGGGCGGTGATGGTGCTGGTGGTCAGCGTGACCAACAGCATAATGGCAAGGGTGACCGGAAAGCCCCTGGTAAAGCTAAAACCGAAACGGGGGGGCGTGACCAGATAATCGTAAAGAAATACGCCGGAAAGGGCTGCAACCAAACCGTAAAGATATCCGTCGGTGAAGGCGGCAACCATAAACACCGCCAGTACCATCACCACATTGACGTTTTGCTCGCCATGCTCGATGCGGTACAGTATCCGACACAACAGAGAGGCAAACAGCAAAATGAAAACGGTAGTCAAGCTGTGGAATAATACCCGCTTTTTATCGGTGGGTGGGGCGCAATATCGCCGAATTCCCCTTTTCAGTTTGGTTTGGAAGAATGTTCTCTTATTGCTGGTTGGTGGAACCCCAATGATTTGACTTTTCAATGTTGTTCTCCTGTTGCCGTCATCAACTCAAAGAACGGGATGTGCTTTTTAAAACCGGGTGTATCCGTCATAGCCGACCATGGCTTCCAGCTTGTGCCCTGCCTGGCACAACACACACTGGGACGGCCGGTACACCTGATAGCCTTGAATGTCCTGGCTGTTGAACAGCGCGTGGATTTCGTATCCCGACACCTTTGGGGCGGCGGTGAAGATGGCGGAAATCCCCACCAATTTGCCGTTGTAATATTTTAAGCAGTCCATGGTTCGGTGGATGGTCATTCCGCTGGCGGCGGACGCCACCAGAAGGATAATGTGTTTGTTGTCGATAAACCGTTCGGTGCTTTGCTGGAAAATCAACTGCCCGTTGACATTGATTCTGGGCGTCAGAACATGGATATCCCGCTCGCTGTTGACAATCATGCCGTTTTCGATGAGTTCTTCCGCCAAATAAGCTCCGATGACATCCATTTCCTCCATGCAGACGATGGTTTCCACCAAATGGTTGGAAAGGTAGGGAACCGCTATTTCTCGCGCCACATCCCGCGCAATCAGGGCATTGAATTTCAGGCGGCTCATGTCCAGATAGTGGGTGAGGTGGGAAGTACTGTTGGTAAAATGCCCGGGGATGACGTCCATGGTGATGAGTTTGTTCTTAGGGGATGTTACCGTAAACGCTCGATAATCCATCTCTTTGCTTCCTCCAGCTTGATACGCCTTTTATTCTACCGAAAGTCATATAAAATTGCCGTAAAGATTCAAAGCTGAAAGACAAAATGCAAGTATATCATATCCCCGTATTGGATTCCCGTCAAGCAACGTGGCGTGAACCTCGCGGCGCGATGCCGCTTTACGACTGCCTGGAGTTTTTCCTTTCTTCTCCCCAAACCACCACTCTGGATTTCCCCTTTCCCTTGGCCTGGTAGAGAGCCTCGTCCGCTTTTTTAAAAAGCGCATCGTATGGTTCCGGGCCGGTCACCAGGGCGATGCCAATGCTCAGGGAAACGTTGACCCTGCCGTAGGTGGTTGCAATTTTTCCAATCTGGTTGTTTAAGTGCATGCATTTTTCCCGTACAAAATCTACCGATGGGACGTCTTTAAGATACACGCTGAATTCATCCCCGCCGATTCGGCCCAGGATGTCGGTGTTCCGAAACGTTTGCCGCAAACGGGTCGCAATCTCCTCCAACACCTGATTGCCGACAAAATGCCCTTCGGTGTCGTTGATTCCTTTAAAGCTGTCGCAATCCATCAAAATAAAAGCGTCCAGTGCGTGAGGGTTCTTTTTCTGAATCCGTTCCGCGATTAAATCCCTGGTGGTGGTGGCGTTGTACAGCCCTGTTAATCCGTCGGTTTGGGCTTTCACCAACAGGGCTTCTTTTTCCAGCACCTCCTCGCTGACATCCACCAGTTTTCCAATGATGTAATCGGTGTTTCCGCGACGGTTATAGATGTGGGTGTTGATGGCTTTGAAGTACCCGGTCTGACCGTCGGGAAGATGCAGCTGGATAATATGGTTGGACCAGTCGGTTTTTTGGTCTAACAAAGCCTGTTTGAGAAGATTGGTCACCTGGGCGATGCTTTCCGGCGTGGAAAACAAATTTCGAAAATGGTCGGCAAGCGTTAATTTCTGATTTCTGACATGGTACTCGAAGATATACTCGTTGGATATTTGCGAAAGCACCTCATACTTTTTGTTTTGCTCTTTTAGCTGTCTGCTGACACGGACATTATTGATGATGACTACCACCAAAATAATGACCACAAGGGTTGCGACCAGTATGATTTCGTGAATGTAAACATACAAATCCGCCATGGAAGCGGCAAGCGGTTGCTTGATTTTGGATGGGATGAATAGATTTATAGCCTGCATTTGATGGCCGACCATCGGCCCCAAAGCCTTGTTGACCATGGCAAGGAATACGGCGCCCCTGCCAACATTGCAGGATTTCCGTCCAAGAGGAGAAAGAGTCTGTCCGATATCATCTGCTTCTCTTTTTTCCAGCGCGCTGAAGAAAACGTGGTTTGTGTCACACAGAAACACATTTTCTTTGGCCATTCCGTTGTTTTGTGGTTTGAGGGAGAGAACGGATGAAGCGGTTGAAACACCGTGAGCGGCGGTAAAATGCTCAGCCCGTTTTTGAACAACCTGTTGTTCCGGCAAAACAGACGCCTTCAGAATGGCGACCGTCACCGCCAGCGTCAAAATGGCAAGGATAAATATTTTTGGCTTTATCTTAGTTTCATCGTTCATTATTTCCACCTTATTTGGGAGCTCCTATCGTGGTTTCATATCCGGAGAGGAACTGAATGGCCGCTTCTTTGGAAAGGGGCCTTTGAATCAAGTATCCTTGCGCTTTATCGCAACCCCACTTTTTCAGGTAATGCAGCTGTCTTTGCACTTCTACGCCCTCGGCCACCACCCGATGCCCTAATTTGTGGGCCATGGAGATAATGTCGCTGATGATGGCCCTTTCGGGATTGGTGTGCATGAGTTTGTCCATAAAGTACTTGTCGATTTTCAAAAGGTCCACATACAGTTCCTGTTCACGGGCAAGAGAAGAGTAGCCTGTGCCAAAATCGTCGATGGCCACCTGAATTCCCGCTTTTCTCAACTGGGTAATCACATTGTTGACTTCTTTGTAATTGTCGGAAAAGATGGATTCGGTCAGTTCAATGACGATATTCTTGGGGTTTACCTGCATTTGGTCAATCATGGCAAATAAATTTTTGACGAAATCACTTCGCATGAGCTGTATGGCCGAAACGTTGATGCTGACGGAAATGGCGGGGTGGCCCAGCGTTTCCAGATCTTTAAGGAACTGCAACGCCTGCCGGAGAATTTTTTGCCCGATGGGAATGATGAGCTTAGTTTCTTCCGCCAGGGGAATAAACTCCAGCGGGGGGACAAAACCCAGTGCCGAGCTGTTTAACCGGCATAACGCCTCAAAACCGTAAATTTCATTGGACTGAAGGTCCAGAATCGGCTGATATTGCAGGAATAAGCCGCCGTCGTCAATATCGTCCACGATATGGGCAAGTTCCCGCTTGATTTCATCCTCCCGCACCAACTGCAATTCCACGTCGATATCGTAAAAACAGGGCACAAAACCGCCGGCATACTTTTGGATGGATTTTTCCGACGCAATCAGCAGTTTTTTGAAAAGCTGGTCGGGGTTCTGGTCCTGATGGCGGTGAATTTCCAGAATGCCAATGCCGCCGCCAATCCGTTCCGTCTTGAGAAACGATTCCAAAGTCCGGGAGAGAATGGCGCAGAAGGCAAGCAGCTGGGCTTTATCTTCATACGTTTTCAAATAGAAAACAAAGCGGTCCCAATAGGTGTAAAACAGCATGCACTGCTCCGAACAGAACTGCTGAAGCAGATTCGCCGCGTTTTGCATCAGTTTCTCGGTATAGTGAAAGCCGTAGGTTTTGGTCAACGTCTGAATGGTGCTCAAATTGATGCCGATGAGAGCGCGTTTTTCAGAGGCGTTTTCTTTAGCGTCCCTTATCAGTAGGTTTTCCAAAAAGCGCCCGTTATATAACCCCGTCAGGGGATCGTGTTCGTTAATGTATCTTAAATCAATCTCCATTTTTTTGCGGTCGGAGATGTCGAGGATAATGCCTTCCAGCGCTTCTACTTCACCCTGGCTGTTAAAGATTCCCTGCCCCAGTTCCAGAACCCATTTCTTTTCATTGTTGGCGGTAATAATTTCGTATTCCGCCCGGAAAGGAGCGCCAGTCGCCAGGTTTTCCTTCCACATATTTCGCAGGTACCCGCGGTATTCCGGCGAAATGATGCTTTCAAAGGAGCGTTCCCGATTATGCAGAAGGCTTTCGGGAGGGTATCCGGTTAAACCGAGACAGCCGGCGGAAACAAACAGCATGGTCCACTGGTCGTCATACTTGCACCGATAGGCCAGTCCGGGCAGGTGGGAATTAAGTACCGATTTGCTGCGTTCGCTTTCCGCCAGCGCCTCGGCGGTTTTCTTGCGGGACGTGATATCTTCCACCAAAAAGAGATACAAAGATTCCTTGTTGGGCAGACCGACGAGAGGGGTGATTTTCACATTGGCCCAGACACTGGATCCGTCCGGCCTTAACAGACGCTTTTCCGTCGAATAACTTGCCACGACGCCCTGTTTTAACTGTTCCTCCCACTCCCAATTGGCCTGCTGATTATCGGGGTGGGTGATTTCCAGCCATGTCATTCCTTCCAATTCGCTTTGAGTGCGCCCAAGCACTTGTTCAAACATGGGGTTGATGCTCTCATACCCCAATTCGGACTGGGAGATGAAGCGATTGTCCTTAATGACCGCAATTCCAATGGGCGCCTGGGAAAACATGTTGCGGTACAGGGCTTCCTGATAGGAAATCCGCTTGTTGAGGTTTTTTAAGGCGGTGTTTTGAATGGCGATGAAAATACATGCAAACCAGAGAATGAGAACACAGGTCACAATCAAAATATCCGGAACCATTTGAACCCGCAGTTCCGATATCCATTCCGCAATCGATATATCCATGCCGAACACGCAAAGGATGCGTTGGTCGGTTGGGTCCTTCACCGGCACCAAAGCGCTCACCCAAGTGCCCCAACGGTCGGTGACCTGGTTGGCCAACACCGTCTTGCCCGTGCGAAATGGCTGGCGGTAAATATCATCTGCGGCTTCGTAAATTTGCCCCGGCTGCACGTGGTCCGGCGAATCGTCCGGTTCCGAGTCCAATAAAAAGAACAGCTGACCATCTCGTTCACCATATAAATAGGCAAAGTGTATGGAATCATTGGATTGTACGAGGCGGATCAGGCTGTTTCGTGCTGTAAGATATTCCGGTTTTTCCAAATCGTCCATTGTTCCCGACAGCGCAGCCACATGTTCGGGGTGAAAGAGACTTTCCAGCGATTGTGCCAGATTTACAATTTCATGGGAGGCATCCGATACGTATCGATTCCAGGTAAAACGCAAATAGAGGCCACCTAACAGAATCACCATCAATGTCGAAACACCGAACAGAATCAAACCATGTTTAAACTGTGACCCACCTGCGGCAAAGTATTTTGGCAGGCCGATTGTTCGGATGATCTTGTTCAGTAATGTCATGGCAGGCTCCCCCTTAGTCGCTAACCTTCTTTCTCTTTAAACTTCTCACCACAAGTTTTTTGGTGCCTCTTTCGACTATAGCCGTGCCTGTGGCAATCCACATGGATTATCAAAAGTAAGTTATCTTTATCTACCATGTTGGATAAATTTATTATATTTTACAAGATATATAAAGTCAACCAAACAAAGGAGATGAAAATGATGCATAATAAAAAATATCCCCGGTGTGGCTACCAGGGATATTTTTTATTTCGCTTCATTAGATAACCCCAATGGAAGTTAAGAATACGATGGCCAGCAACACGGGGCTGAAATATTTAACGGAAAAATACCAAAGGTTTTTCCAATCAAACTTCAGCTTTCCGTTGTTGCAAACTTCGTTCAAAACGGTGTCTTTTTTCCAGGTAAAGCCAAGAATCAAAGTGCCCGCCAAACCCCGTCATTCTATAGCAATTTATGACAATAGTTACCTTTTCAAGAGTGTGGATGCAATTTGTCCGTCATTATCGGCGATAAAGTAAAACAAAACTATACGGCAAACTGACTATTGTACAAATTGGCATAGAAGCCATTTTTTCGCAACAGTTCATCATGGGTTCCCTGCTCGATGATGCGTCCCTGGTTCATGACCAGAATGCAGTCGGACTCTTTGATGGTGGAAAGGCGGTGGGCCACAATAAAGCTGGTGCGCCCTTCCATCATTTTGGCAAAGGCTTTTTGAATGTTGATTTCGGTAATGGTGTCGATGGAGGAGGTGGCTTCGTCCAGAATCAGCATGGGGGGCATGATGAGCATCACCCGCGCGATGGAGAGCAGCTGCTTTTCTCCCTGGGAAATGTTCTCCCCTTCTTCGGACACCACCGTGTCGTAGCCCTGGGGAAGGCGCTTGATAAAGCTGTGGGCGTGGGCCGCCTTGGCTGCCCGGATAATTTCCTCCCTGGTCGCGTCGGGTTTGCCGTAGGCGATGTTTTCGGCGATGGTTCCGGTTTTCAGCCAGGTGTCCTGCAAAACCATGCCGTACATGGAGCGGAGGCTGTCCCGCTTGACCTCTTTGATGGGGTGGCCGCTGACGACAATTTCCCCGGCGTCCACGTCGTAAAAACGCATTAACAGGTTGATGATGGTGGTTTTTCCACTGCCGGTAGGCCCCACAATGGCGATTCTCTGCCCCGGCTTGACGGATAAGTTCAAATCCTCGATTAACTTTACATCGGGACGATAGGAGAAATACACATCCTTCAGCGCGACGCTGCCGTCCACTTCGGTCAGCTCCACGGCGTCGGGCAGGTCGGGGGTTTGCGGCTCCTCGTCGATAACGTCAAACACTCTCTTTGCCGAGGCGAAGGCGCTTTGCAGCTCCGTCACCACGCCGGAGATTTCGTTAAAGGGCTTGGTGTACTGGTTGGCATAGCTTAAAAAGGCGGAAAGCTGTCCGACGGAAATGCGTCCTCCGACGGCGGACAACGCCCCGGTCACGCCTACGGCGGTGTAGACAATGCCGTTGACAAAGCGGGTGGCAGGGTTGGTGATGGAGGAGAAGAAGGTTGCCTTCAGCCCGCACTGCTGCAGGCGGGCGTTGATTTCCTCAAATCTCGCCTGAGCTTCCTGCTCGTAGCCGAACGCCTTGACCACCTTTTGGTTGCTCACCATTTCCTCCACCAGAGAGGTCAGCTGCCCTCTGGTTTCCGACTGCAGCTTGAACATGTCGTAGGTGTGTTTGGCGATATAGCTTGCCACAAACAGGGAAAGGGGAGTGATGAGCACCACAATCACGGTGATGTTGAAGTTGATGGAGAGCATAAAGCCGATGGTGCCCAGAATGGTGACGATGCCGGTGAAAAGCTGGGTAAAGCCCATCAGCAACCCGTCGGAAATCTGTTCCACATCGGTGATCACCCGGCTTAACAGCTCGCCGTGCTGGTGGGAGTCGATGTACTTAAGCGGCACGATGGACAGTTTTTCAAAGGCCATGGCGCGGATGTCTCGGACGGTGCGGTAGGTGATTTGGTTGGTGCAGAACCCCATCAGCCATTGGGAAATGGAGGTGACGGCTATGACGACGCCCAAACGCATCAGAATGGCCACAATCCCCTCAAAGTCCACGTTGCCTTTGGAGAGGATGAGATCAACCCCCTCGCCGATTAGCACCGGGGTGTAAAGGGTGGTGGATACACTGATGATAGCCAAAAGAAGGGATAAATAGAGAAAGTGCCGGTAGGGCTTTATCAGTTTTAACAGGCGCCTGATCACCTCAGTGTTGTGCTGTTTCATTATCTCTTCACCTCATCTGCCGAAAGCTGGGACAAGCAAATGTTTTTGTAAACCTCGCAGGTGTCCAGCAATTCTTCGTGTTTGCCCATCCCAACCATCTTTCCGTCATCCAAAACGATGATGTTGTCGGCGTTTTTAATGGCGGACGCCCGCTGGGAGACGATGAAAACCGTGGTGTTTTGGGTCTGGGTGGCGATGGCTTTCCGGAGCCTTGCGTCGGTGGCAAAGTCCAGGGCGGAGGCGCTGTCGTCCAGAATTAAAATTTCCGGTTGGGCCACCAGGGCTCTTGCAATGGTAAGCCGCTGCTTTTGCCCCCCCGACAGGTTTTTGCCGCCCTGCACGATTTCCGCGTCGAGGCCTTCGGGCTTGGCATCCACAAACTCTCTGGCCTGGGCGATTTCCAGCGCCTTGTAGATTTCCTCGTCGGTGGCGTCCTTTTTGCCCCACTTCATGTTGTCCCGAATGGTGCCCTTAAACAGCACCGCCTTCTGGGGCACCACGGCAATCTTTTTCCGCAGCTCGGCAAAGGAATAATCCTGAACATTCTTGCCGTCCACCAGAATTTCTCCCCCGGTGACGTCGTAAAAGCGGGGAATGAGGTTGACCAGGGTGGATTTTCCGGAGCCGGTGCCGCCGATGATGCCAATGGTTTCCCCCGGGCGCACCGCAAAGGAAAGATTTGAAAGGACTTCTTCCTCCGAGGTGTGGTAGGAAAAGGAAACGTTGCGAAATTCCACCTTGGGGCCATCGGTTTCTTCGTGCCGGGAAGGGGAGGGGTTTTCGGCCATGGAGGAGGTGATGGCGAATACCTCGTTGATGCGAATGGCGGACGCGGAAGCTCTGGTAAAGGCGATGATTAAGTTGGCCAGGGCCAGCAGCGCCAGAAGAATTTGGGACATGTAGTTGATGAGGGCAATAACTTCGCCCTGGGTGATGTTGCCGTGATAGACGGTGATGCCGCCAAACCAAATGACGGCGATGATGCCAACATTCAAAATGGCGTAGGTGGCGGGGTTGAGCAGCGCCGAAATTTTCCCCACCAAAAGCTGGGTTTCCATCAAATCCCGGGTGGTTTCCTCAAATCGTGCGATTTCCGCCTTCTGCCTGGAAAAAGCGCGAATGACCCGGACGCCGGTTAAGTTTTCCCGAACGATGAGGGACACTTTGTCCAGCTTGCTTTGGGCCTTTTTATACTGGGGAATGGACCTTGTCATGATAAGGTAAATGACCAGCGAAATGAGAGCGGCCACAATGAGGAAAATGAGGGTCAACCTGACGTTGATGGTGAAGGCCATCACAATGGCGCCCACCACGATAAAGGGGGAGCGCAAAAACAGCCTCAGCACCAGATTGACGCCGGCCTGAGCCTGGTTGATGTCGCTGGTGATGCGGGTAATAAGGGACGAGGTGCCGATTTTGTCGATTTCCGAAAAGGAAAGGCTGTTGATATGGGCAAACATGGTGTTGCGAAGAGCGGTGCCAAACCCCAACGCCGCTTTGGCGGCAAAGTACTGGGCCGTCAGCGAGCACACCAAGCCCAATACACCCAGCAAAACCATGATGCCGCCCATCCGGAAAATGTAGGCGGTGTCGTGGTTTTTGATTCCGATATCGATAATGTTCGCCATCACCAGCGGAACGATTAATTCAAAGCAGGCTTCCAGCAGTTTGAAGAGCGGTCCAATAATGCTCTCCTTGACATAGCCTTTTAAAAATCGGGTGAGTTTCAGCATTCCGTTGCCTCCCTGACTTGGTCCCTTGCAGCCCAGATTGACAATGGCTGTGATGTCCAAAAACGGACCAATTTGCTAAATATCTTTCATAATATAGCATGTTTTAACCTATCTTGCCATAAAATGTAATGTTTTTGCGCTTTCTCATAAATACCGACAGGGAAAAATCCTCCAATTTCATCAAGGTGACCAGTCCAGAGGCCGGAGGGCGGCCCCAAATTGTTCCACTGTAGGGGGAATTTGCATATGATACAAAGGAATGTGTTTTTGCATCGCATTCGCCAATATGACGATAAGGAGATATATCATATGTCGGTATATAATGACTTCTACGACCCGTATCAGGAATACTACGAAGAAGTTTCATATGAACCCGGCTGCCCGCCTTCCCCCGACCACAACCGGAAGAAAAAGAAAGATAAATGCACCAACTGCGGAAATCTGGTCCAGGACCCTAGCTTTGAAAACCAGTTCGTCTTCTGGCAGGCAACCAATACCATTTTTACCAACACCAACGTGTACGAAGGCCTCATTCAGGCTAGATTGGGCCCGGGAGTTGCCTCTCTGGCTCAGGAACTGACCCTTCAGGGATGCACCAAAAAGCCGTTGCTGTTTAGCTTCAACGCGGTGTCCAACGTCCCCGTAGATTCCAGCACCGTCAGTTCCGGCGCTTTGATTGCCGAAATCACTTGGCTGGACGACAACGGCAACGCCGTAGGCACCGGCCTGAGGCTGTTTATCCCCGGCGACCGCCTCTACAATACGGCCCGCATCACCTTCTTTGCCCAGACCGACCGTCCGCCGGCCAACGCAACCCGGGCAAGAATCCTGTTCAGCAAAGGGCAGGGCTTGTCCGAAACCAACGACGACTTTATCTTCATCGACCATGTGGTTCTGGCGCCAATGGCCTTCCGGGATTTGATCACCAACGGAGGGTTTGAAGCCAACCTCCTGGGATGGATTCCCGTTCCGGGCGGCGACACCGCTTTCCTCTCCTCCTACCAGCAATCTCTGGAGGGAGCCGGACACGCCCAAACCCATTTCAACGGAACCCTTACCCAGAACATCAGCATCTGTGACGTGCCGCCCAAAACCCCCTTCCTGCTCAGCTTTGCCGTCCAAGGTACCGGGGCGGTGTCCTTGGATGTGCGGGTGGAATGGGTGGATTCCATGGGCAACGTCATCAGCACCGGCCTTAATTTGTCCATTCCCGATCAGACGTTAAACAACCAGGGCAATTACCTGAGCTATCTTGCCGTCACATATCCTTCCGTGCCCGGCACCGCCACCGCCCGGCTGGTGTTTACCGCCAACGTCCCCACTCCCGATTTGTTTATCCGGCTGGACCAGGTCATCTTTGCTCCGGTGTTGTCCAGCAACTTAATTGCCAACCCCAGCTTTGAAGAGGGCCTTACCAACTGGAATGCCAGTCTGGTCACTCTGGTGGAGCTCAACGACGTTTACGAAGGCCGCGCCGACGCCGGCATCGGACAAATTGGAGGCGCCTTGTGGCAGGATGTGGAGCTCCGGCACGCGGAAGGACGTTGCTTCCTGCTCAGCACGGGGCTGGGGTTCCGCGCCACAGCCGAAACAGCCACTTTTGGCTCCATGCTGATCAAAGTCATTTGGCTGGATGACGAAGACCGGGAAATTGGATTGGGCCTTGCCCTCGTCGTCAACCGCGACCAACCCAACCCCTTCACCGGGTTTATGGAGTGGGTACCCTATGTGGGGGTCACCGAACCGGCGCCGCCGGGAACCGCCAAGGCCCGCATTCTGTTCTCCAAAACCGACAGCGTTCAAGGGTATATTGAAATTGACAACGTGGTGTTTACCCGCCTCGTGTAAGGCCACAACGACAGCTCAACACTCGTCATACTTTGTATTTGTCATAGATCCCCTTAACATTGGCAACAACGCGCAAAGCGGACGCCGTTAAAACGGCGTCCGCTTTGCTTTCAAAATCAGCGCCCAACAGTCGGCGGGAAACAATTACTCCAATTCGAGCTGAAACCAAAAGATGCTTCCCTTTCCTTCTTCCGAAATCACCCCATACTGTCCGCGGTGCATTTCCTTTCTCAGCGGTTAGCGACTCTATTGTATCATGTCGTTTCATAAGAATGTCGCAAGAAAGCCGCGAAATAATTGGATTTTGCGGCTTTTCGCTCAGTACCGTTTGGGGAACCCCTCGGCAAAGATGATGGCGGCAAGGAGCACAAGGCTCAACCCGCCGATAAGCCAAAGGCTCCTGGCATACACTTGCTGATTGTTGCGAGCACCCGGCCCATGGGACTATTGCCGTTTTGCCGCTCGAACCCTATTCTCTGAACTGAACTTTATCTGAATTTTTTAATATAAAAGAAAAGGTACCCTGACTGGAGCAGAGCACCTTTCGCATTTCTCGATATGGCTATTCTTCGATTTCCTGCAAATAGTCTTTGAGAGGGACCATATATTTCTCATACAACCCATACCCCATCGGGTTGGCTTTGGCGATTTGGACATCGACTTTTTCGGAAAGCTGTTTGCATTCTTCCGGCGCCGAAATAGTTTTCAGCTCTCGAAGCAATATTTCGCTGGTGGGTTTATGGTACCGATAACAAGGGAAGATATGTGTTAATATTGAACAATTTTTTGAAAAACTCTTACCACCTGCGGGTCGAACTGCTTGCCGGCGTTTCGGATTAACTCCGCCATCGCTTCGTCCATCTTGATGCCCTTTCGGTATACCCGGTCGCTAATCATGGCGTCGTAGGCGTCCACCACGGAAAGGATGCGGCTGGCAAGGGGAATTTGCTCCCCCTTTAACCCCAACGGATAACCGGTGCCATCCCAACGCTCGTGATGATATAAAATCCCGTATGCCACCGTTTCCAATCCCGGAATTTTTTTGACGATGCGCCATCCGATTTCCGGGTGGCGTTTAATTTCCACCCATTCTTTGTCGGTGAGAGGACCGGGCTTTTTGAGGATGGCGGGGTTGACTCCAATTTTGCCGATATCGTGCAGTACCGCCAGCAGAGAAAGCTCTTCCATTTCTTTGGAGGAAAGCTGAAACTGAAGGCCGAGGAGATGGCAATGGATTGCCAACCGGCAGGCGTGCTCTTTGGTTTCGATGAATTGTTCGCTCAGAGCGGATAGCAGCAAGTCGATGGCGGTGTTCCAGGATGTGTTTTCCCGGATATGGTCCTTTACGTCTTCCACAATCAGGGCAAAGCGTTGCCCATCCGACGGCACCACCATGACATGGCATTCTCTGCCCAATACCTCCACGTACCTTGATATTTCCTGTATTTTTTGGGAGGTAACCGCATCTCTGAAGTATCCTGTCCAATCAAATTGGCGCCGTTTGCCCCAAAAGACTTCGGAGCCCTTTTTCCCCAGAATGTTTTCCCGCCGCAGGCCAATCATGTTTTGAAACCCAACGCTGATATCCAGAAAGGCATAGTCCAGCGGCGTTCCTGTCATCAGCTGCAGAAAGCCAAAACCAAAGGGGGGAAAGGCATGGAATTCCCTTGCTGCAATACTCATGGATGCCTCCTCTTTTTTATAAGCCCTTATAAGGAATCGGCTGCATTCCCGCAAACAGTTCCGGCGGAAATGCTATGTATCGTCTGAAAAGCGACGACATGCCTCATAACTCACTGGTAGAGCGGGTTATGTTTTCCCGGAACTGTCCAACAGCACCACTTCCCATTAATACTTGCCAAACGATGCTGCGGTCTCCAGCAAGACAGGGCCTTGGATGTTTAACGCAAAGCCGTCTTTTTCCATGTCCTGTTCCGTTTTTCTATTTTCCGTTACGGATTTATCGGTTCGGAGTTTAAACTTGCCCACTTCCTCATGGAGAGTGGCGGCCTGGGCGGAGAGCTCTTCGCTGGTTGCCGAGTTTTCCTCGGCGGTGGCGGCGTTGGTCTGCACCACCGCGGATACCTGTTGCAGTCCTTCCTTGATTTGTTCGATGGCCACTGCCTGTTCGGTAGACGCAACATCAATTTTCAGGATGCTGTCAATCACCAGTTTGGTCGATTCCCGTATATTCAACAGGATTTCCGCGGTCTGCTTGGTGATTTCGGTCCCCTTGGACACAGTGGCCACAGAGGTCTGGATTAAATCGGATGTTTGCTTTGCGGCTTCCGCCGATTTGGCGGCAAGATTTCGCACCTCGTCCGCCACAACCGAGAAGCCTTTTCCGGCTTGGCCTGCCCGGGCGGCTTCGATGGCGGCGTTTAAGGCGAGGATATTGGTCTGGAACGCAATGTCTTCAATGACTTTGGTGATATTGGCAATTTGGCTGGACGCGGTGTGGATGTCCTGCATGGCTTGTGTCAGTTGCTCCATGTGCTCGTTGCCGGTCTCCACTCCGACGCCGGCCTGCTCCACATACTGGGTGGCGATTTTCACATTTTCGGAGTTTGCCGCGGCCTGTTCCGCCACCTTGGATACGGTGACGCTCAATTCCTCCAGGGAGGAAGCCTGCTCCGCCGAGCCGGACGCCAGGGCCTGGGCGCCGCTGGATACTTGAGAAGCTCCAGTGCTGACCTGTTCCGCCGCCATGTTGATGGTTTGCAGCGTCTGATTCAGGGAGGAAGCGGTGTGTTCAATTGCCTCTTTGATGGCCACAAAATCGCCGATGTAATCCATATCCATGTTGATTCTCATATCGCCCTGGGATATGAGCGCCAGCTTTTCGGCGATGTCGTTGATGTAGGAGGTGAGAAGGGCATTGGTCTTGCGGATGCTCTGCGCCATTTTGCCCATCTCATCCTTGCTTTCGTAGCGGATAGCAACCTTCATGTTGCCCTTGGACATCTCTTCATACACATTCACAATCTCGTTGACCGGAGTGAGGATGGATTTCCGAATGACAACAGTGAGGATAAGCGTCAATGCGATGGATATGGCCACCGATCCAATCATCAAAATCCATGAGGATTTCATAATGTCGGATGCGGTTTCCCTTTGATCGTCGGCCCGCTCCAACGCGATATTTTCCAGTTCCAGTAGAATATTCGTCACTTGATTGACGGCAGGTTCGTATTCGTTTAAATAGGTATTCAACGCCTGGGAAGTGTTTGCTTTACCTCCCTTGGACACCAACTCGATGATTTTGTTTCGGGTCGCCACTCCCCCTTGGGAAATGGCGGCGATTTGATCCAGTTTATCCATCAAATCGTCATTTCTCTGATTGTTCTTAAAGGCTTGTAATTGCGTCGCAAAATCCGCACCCCACCGACCGGCTTCATCAATGGCTTCACTGACGGCTGCGGGGTCGTCTTCCACAATCGCATTTAGCAAGTACTGGCTTGCCGCCCGCATGTCCACCTGCATCTTATACATATACTGTATGCCTGGCACGGTATATTTTGCGTACAGCTCCGTTTGCTCACTGGTTCGTACGACGCTGATAATGGATATGATGGCGGTTATAATCATCAGGGCTAAAACGCTCCCGAAACCGAAAATAAGTTTTTTGCTGATGGACAAGTTTTTCATCGTATTGTTCTACCTCCTGAATTTGGGGTACCTTTCGAGTGGTCCGAATATTTTGGGGCCAAGGTGCGATGAAAATAGTCCGGCCCACATCATTAGGCAATTCCGGAATATGCAATCTTTAAACGGGAACAGGAATCCAACCCGAGTTTCGATTCCGTCACCGCCTTGCCTTTTACGGTTCCATTCTTCCAAATTGACAGTACCATCAATGTAATTACATCGATTATAGAAAAAAACGTTTTCCTTTTCATACGAATTTTCTTCGTATTTTTTCGACCCAACATCGACTTCCATCCATATGGAATGGAAACATCAGGCGACCAAGGTTTTAATTTCGTCGACCGCTAACAGGCTTTCCCATCGACAAGCAATATGATGTTGTCGTCTGTTTGGCCGATGGTTTGGATATCGTTGCGCTTTTCCCTTTGAAACGCAGGAGCAGGCGCGATATCTTCTCGGTTTATCGTCAACACTTCCGCAACCCCGTCCACAATGGGGCCGAAATGGACGAAATCAGTCTGGATGACGATGATACAAGTTCTGTCATCGTATTCCCGGGGTTCTTTTTAAAATCGTTCCCGCGCATCCATCACGGAAATGATGTTGCCCCAAAGGTTGATGACGCCGCGAAATATGTCGGCATTTTAGGCACTTCGGTCACGGGCTGAATGCCGATAATTTCGGTGATGCATTGTATATCCATGCCATACCGTTTTTTGCCTACCGAAAAGGTGAGGTATTTTCCTTTGAGAGTATCCTCTTCCTGCTACGCAAAATCCCATTCCGCCACAACACATCTCCCTTTCCGTTTTTTCGACAATAAACAACAACCTGCCATTCTATTAGCTAGAATAAAGCAGATTGCTGTCCATTTCATACGAAATAAGTACGTATTTTTTGAGTTGTCATAAATCGATCTTATAGAGTTCCGCTTTGGAATGAATCCCCAGCTTGTTGTATGCATTGTACAGGATGGTACGCACCGTTGCTTTGGATATATACAGCTTGTCGGCAATTTCCTGGTGGCTCAGCCGGGCCTTGGCTAGAATGGCCACTTCCCGCTCCCTGGGGGTGAGAGGGGATTTCGACTGATTGAGGGCGTTTAAGATGGTCATTCTCCCTTTATGATACCGGTGATAAAGAGCTATGATTTCATCCATGGCCTCTTTGCATTCGGGAATGGCTTCGAAGGCTTTTGCGTATTTTCCTTCTTCCATGTAAGAGCGGACTTTTGTGAGAATATCGCCCATATAGGTACATTGAGCAAAGGGAAGATACACTTTATCCCGAACGGCGAGGGCAAGCGCTTTTTGCAAACTCTCCAGCGCTTCCCGTTTTTGGCCGCATGTGTAGTATACCCTTGACTTAAAGATAAAACTGTATAGCTGGGGATATACGTAATTCATCTCTTTTGCCACATTGATGGCGCTGTCAATCATGCCTAACAACTCGGCATGGCGCCGCTCTCTCACCAAAAGATGGGAATAAAGAATGAGGGTATAGGGCAGAGCCCGAGCATACACCTTTTTGCGGATACTCTCAATATCGCATAACCAGTTGGCAACAAAATCCGTCGTGTCCAGCGCCACACTGATGACCGACAGACAGATATCCACCATGTGCAGGACATGCAGATGGGAACTGTCCTTTCCGTAGTTCCTAATGTTTTCCAAAGCGGTAAAAAAGCTATCCACATCTCCGCGTAAAATAAAAATTCTGGCAAGTATCTGTTCGGCGCACAGACAAATACAGATTTCCTGTTTGCTGCGGGCTTGGTACAGCGCTTTATGGCACAGGATTTCCGCCTGTGTGTCGTCCCCTCTCATGAGCATGATTTCGGCATGCAACACGCTGTCCGCCCCGATGCCCTGTCCGCGGGTCAGCATGAGATGAAAAGGCATAAGGCGCCGCATATCCTCCAGGGTTTCGTTTAATTTTCCAGGCTCCCGCCAAAACATGCTGAGAACCGAGGTGACGCCCAGGGTAATGGGGAGCTGGTTCAGCTGGAATCGGCTGGGCCCGCCTAACAGCTCATGGGCCGCTTTTTCTCCCTCGTTTACCTTTTTGATATCGTTGTAGATGGTAAATGAGGTCAGAAGCGAGTATTCCCCCCGGAGCATCCGCAGCTCCTCGTGGCTCAACTTTTCCGGATTGGTTTTTAAGATTAAGTCAATCATCCGGCACAATTTGCGGTAAGCCTCGCCTTCACCATACATCCGCATTAAGTAGGAAAACATAAGGAGGACGAAAGGGTATTTGCGCAGTGTTTCCTCCGGGCATTCGTGAATCACTTCGCTCAAAAATTCAATGACATTGTTTTCCCGTTTATTGACCAGATACATACCGTTAAAGGGTATGGACAATATGGCGTCGAAATCTCTGACCTGGTAGAAAAACCGTGCGGCGGAGTAAAAGTCCGACTCGGCGATGCAGCATTGCCCCGCCCGGCGCAGGACGCTATTTTGAAACCCTTCGGGCTGAAATTGGTAAAACTGGTTTCTCAAAAAATTCTGCAAAATGCTGTGCATGACATAGATTTTTTCTTTTGGATAGTATCGAATAAAATCGTTGTACCGCAGCAAATCCCTGATATGTTCCGGCAGGGTTTCCTCTCCCATCATAATGGCGGCCTGCCGGGGTGTGAAGCTGTCCAGAACCGATAAGGACACAAGGCAGGTTTGCTGTTCCGGCATCAGCCGGTTCCAGATGGCGATTTCGACAAGATGGTCAATGTCGGCGGTATAATCAAAAGTGCCGGTTTGCCGGTAATTGGAAATCTGCAGCCGAAGAGCGGCAATCCACCCTCCGGTGCTTGCGTAGACGCTGTCCAGCTCATGGTCGTTGAGCCGAATACCCTCCATTTTAAATAAATTGGCGATGCTCTCCTTATCAAAGAAGAAAGCGGAAGAATCAATGGTATGAATATTAGTGTTGTGAAAGGTGATTTGCGATTTCAGTCCCAAATGCTGGGTAATAAATATCATGTGCAGATGGGGATTTCCATGCAAAGAAAAGATATTGATCAGCTTTTGTGAAATATCGCTTTTCAGAAGCTGATAGTTGTCCACGACAATATAGGTTTCTCCCGGGCAGTTGAATTCCTTTAGGCTTGCCAACAGGTACACCAGCGTGTCCAGAGTAGGGAACCCCAGTCTTTTCAGATTTTTGGCCATTTCGTTATGGATGTTGGAAAATAAGTCGCAGATTCCCGCCCAGGTGACGTAGGGGTTTTCACTCAAGCAGGTGTACCAATATTGTATACTATTTTCTGAAAGAGTTTCGTTTAAGAATTCTCTTACCGCCGTTGTTTTTCCAAAACCCGCCGGCGCCTCCACAACAGTCAAAGGATAACAGGATATTTGAGAAAGTTGATATTTCAACTTGTCCGGCAAAAGTATTTTCCGCTGATAAGGTTTACTTTGCATATGTTTCTCCATCTCTGTGATGACCATTCTATAGTAATTCTATAAGAATGAAACTAATTCCGCAAGAACTAGTTTCATAAAATAATCATAAAATAATATAATTCACTCAATAAAAAAATAAATAGGCTATGAACGTTTTTATTCCTATAGGATGATTAGATTTTTTCACTGGCCGCTTGAATTAAGGCATCCAGTACCTTTAATATTTTTTTTTGTTCCATTTCCGGTAGTGCAGATAACTTTTCGTGCAACAAAGATGAGGAAATTTGGTTGGATACGACCAAAACGTCCGTCAAAATGGAATTGGCGTCAACTTTGAGAATGTTTAAAATGTCCACGAATGTTTCCAGTCTGGGCGTTTTCATTCCCCGTTCAATCACGCTGATATGGGATGCACTGAGAGCAACTTTTTCAGCTAACTGTTCTTGGGTCAATCCTTTGGCTTCTCTGGCTTGTTTAATTCGTAGTCCAACGGCTTTTCGGTCCATGCAAGCACCTCCTGCCAGAATGATTTTCGTCCTATAAGCACAAATGAATCTAAGCTAAACCAAGATTTTTAGAACCAAATTCGTTCTATTAAATTTCATTATACATGAGTTCCTTCCTATCCGTATACCCTCAAGTGAACGACTTGTCTCATAGTTGAAATCAACGACCTTCCCCCGTCGGAGGAGGGTCGTTTTCTATGTTGCTAAATTGAAGAATTGATAATAATTGCTATTAAATTAGGAACTGAATTTAACATATTACTATCTTAAACTTAGTAAGCATAAATATTATTTTGGCTTAATTACAGCAAATTTATTATATGATTCAATGTTTAATTTGCATTTAATCATATAAAATGCTATTGATATATTAATTTTAATTGCGTTTTTTTGCTATACTTAATTTGTTACAAATTAATCAAACAAACAATTTAATACAATCATTTTTTCGCGTGGTAGTTTTCGGATTCAGGAGGGTTACGATGGCAAAGGTTTTAATAGTGGATGATTCTTCTTTTGCAAGGATTAAGTTAAAACAACTGCTCCAAAAGAATGGTTTTGAAGTAGTTGGCGAAGCGGAAAACGGAAAAATTGCTTTGGAAAAATCCGTGAATTAAGGCCTGATATTGTTACTCTTGACATCACCATGCAAGATATGGATGGAATTGAATGCATGTCGGAAATTAAAAAGATGGATTATATGCCAACTGTGATTATGGTTTCGGCAATGGGTCAGGAGGAATTTGTAAAAAAGGCTATTATGAATGGCGCAAAGGGCTTTGTTGTAAAACCATATAAAGACGAAGTAGTGTTACAGCAGTTAAACAAATTCAAATAATAATGTAATCAAAACTCTGCCACATTTGTCTCATCATGATAATGTGCAATAAATTTGAAGAACCATTTGGTTGCGCTTGGTTTGTTGTGCATTTATCATTTCATAACTCGTTATTGTTGCAACTACACTTTGGAGGTTAAACATATGGAGAAAAAACTTGCACAGCCAGCCAACCAAAAGGTTGAAAAAACCATTGCCACTGATGAGATTGAGAAAAAGAGAGAACTTGCAAGAAAACAGGCACAGGATAAAGTAAAAGCCCGCACCATGGCAAAACAACAGCAATTGGCGGAAAGAATTGCTGTGGCGACGGAACAACTGGCGTCTGGTATCGAAGAGGCAAGCAGTGCGGCGGAGGAACTGGGAGCAACCATGCAGCAGATTGCCAAAGGAGCCAACGAGGCTTCCTCTGCTGCAGAGGAGTCCAGAGCTGCCATCAATCAGGTGGATAAGGCCTCGGTCATAGCCGCAAAAAATGCCAAGGCATCTCTGGAGAGAGCGGAAGCCGCCAAGGATCTTATTTTAACTACTTCAACCGATATCGAATTGATGATCCAGGGCATCAAGGAATCGGCCGAGACCAATATCGAATCCGTCAAATTGGTTGGGGAACTGGAAAAACAGTCCAATGAAATAGGGGATATTGTTCAAGCTGTTGTAAGAATTGCAGATCAAACCAATTTGCTTGCTTTAAATGCTGCCATAGAAGCGGCAAGGGCGGGCGAGCATGGAAAAGGTTTTGCCGTTGTGGCGGACGAAGTTCGTAATCTTGCCGAAACGTCGGAAAAGTCGGCTCGAAATATTCGAGAGCTGGTAAATGAAATCCAAAGCAACGTCAAAATTGTTGTGGAAGATATCGAAAATGCCGGCAGAGCTGCAAATGATGAGGTCGAAAAGGCAAAGAAGACTACCGAAGACCTTGTCAAAATCAATGAAGAAGTCGCCTTGGTGATGGCTGGCATTTCGGAAGTATCTCAAAATGCGGTAGATGCCAATAAAGGAGCAGGCGAATTCCTGAGCATAGCCGAGCAGATTGCAGCGGTAGCCGAGGAGCAAAGCAGTGCCACCGAAGAAGTCGAAAAGGCCATTCAGATGCAGAATAAGGCGTTTAACGATTTGAACACCGGTGCCAGCGACCTTGCTCAGATGGCGGAGGATTTGAAAATCTCGACAGATGTGCAAAAGTCCTCGGAATCTTTGGCGGCTGCATCGGAAGAGCTTTCTGCAAATGTGGAGGAAGCGACGTCAACAGCAAGGGAAATTCTAAAAGCAATGGATCAGATCGCTTCCGGGGCCAGGGCGCAGGCGGAGCTTACCGAAAAAGCTGCTTTGCTTGGCGACAAGCTTGTGGTTGCAGCAAAGCAAATGAGCGAAAGAGCAGGTATGTCGGCTGATAAGATTAGCGAGCTTCAAACACTTCTGGAGGCCAATAAGGTCGCAGTGGACAATATGATTGCGGGAATTTCCTCGACTGCGCAAATTTCGCTGGTGGCGGCTAAAAATATCAAAAACCTGGAGGAGACCACCCGGCAGATTGACAAGATTGTAGATGCCATTGTAAACGTTACGATTCAAACCAATATGTTGGCAGTCAATGGCTCCATCGAAGCAGCTAGGGCGGGCGAATTTGGAAGAGGATTTTCTGTTGTGGCCAGCGACATCAGGGCTTTGGCCAATGAATCGGCGGAAAATACGGATAAGATAAAAGATTTGGTAAGGGGTATTCAGAACCAGATTCAGAGAGTTTCGGAAGATACGGACCTGTCCAGCAAGTCCTCTTTTGCAGAAGTAGAAAAAGCTAAGAAGATAACCCACAACCTGAACGTCATTGAAGAAACCATGATCAAGATGCTCAATGAATCCAGGGAAATTCAGCAGGATTCCGAAGAATCTCTGGTTGCATTGGAACAGGCAAGAAAAGGGGTAGAACAGATTGCTTCCGCCGCTCAGGAAGCCAGCAGCGGGGCACAACAGGCATCCGTTGCTGCGGCGGAGCAGGCTAAAGGTATGCAGGAACTGGCGGAGGCCATTGAAGAAATTTCCGGATTGGCTGACGAATTACAGAATATGTAACGAGCGGAGGGAATCACAATGGCAACTGGTATCAATCGTGCCAGCTTTACAGAGCGCCAGCTAGTTACCTTCCTGCTTGGAGAAGATGAATTCGGAGCCGACATCATGGATGTGAAGGAAATCATCAGAGTGCCGGAAATTACAAAGGTGCCAAATGCTCCAAGCTATGTGGAAGGTGCTTGCAATTTAAGAGGCAATGTCCTGCCCATTATCGATGGAAGAACCAGATTTAGTATGGAAAGAAAAGAACGGGATGAAAATAGCAGGGTTCTTGTTATCGATGTTGATGGAAAAGCCACTGGTATCGTTGTGGACAAGGTTTTGGAGGTCATGCGGGTCAACACCTCGGATATCGAGGAGCCGCCTCAAATTGTGAAGAATATGGATTCTGACTATTTGGACGGTGTGGTAAAGCTGGAAAATGGCAGCAGACTGGTCATGCTCCTTGATGTGGTCGGTGCTTTGCGGGTGCATGCGTCTAAACGAGAAGAAAATGAGGCAATACATGAGGAAGATCACTCGCAGAACGTTCATGTAGTACATAATGCCAACATGGAATCCATCGAAGAAGAACAATTGGTTTCTTTCCTTCTGGATAAAGAGGAATATGCCTTTGGAATTATGGAGGTCAAGGAGATTATCCGTGCGCCTCAAATCGTAAAGGTCCCCAACTGTGAGGTTTATATCGAAGGAGTCGTTTCCATCCGCAATAATTTACTGCCCATTATAAATTTGCGCACTTACTTTGGAATGGAACACATTGAGATGAGCGACAACAGCAGAATCCTTGTGGTGGATATGGGCAGTTACACCGCAGGGATCATGGTGGATAAGATTACGGAAGTGCTTAGGATTCCCACCAGTTTCATTCAACCGCCGCCAAAATTCTCCACCCATCATGGGGAACAACTCAAGGGGGTGGCAAAGCTTAACGACGGAAAGCGCCTCATCTTAATGCTGGATCCGTCCAAACTCATTTCTGCGGAAGAAATTGGTGGAATCAGCGGTGTTGGGGAAAATCAGAGGCAGGATGAATTTGTGGGAAGTATGGCAAAACAACTTTTAGATGAGGAGCAACTGGTTACCTTTAAAGTGGATATGGAAGAATACGGTGTGAAAATCGCCAACGTTCAGGAAATCAACCGTATGACCGAGATTACCAAAATTCCAAAGGCACCATATTTCATCGAAGGAATCGTCAATCTTCGAGGAAATATCATTCCTGTCCTGAATTTAAGGAAGCTTTTTAAGTTGCCCGAAAAGCAGGTGACAGACTCTACAAGAATTATCATCGTTGACTTGAACGGAAAGAGAACCGGTATTGTGGTAGATTCTGTCTCAGAAGTGCTGAGATTTGAAAAATCATTGATTGAAGCTCCTCCCGAGATTCTAAGCAGCGGAGTGGATAGCTACTATGTGGAGTCCGTTGGCAAATTAGACGGCGGAAAAAGAATGATACTGATTTTGGATATTAATCGAGTGTTGAATTTTAGCTAATAAGATTCAATTGGGATATTCAGGAGCAACGTATCTCCTGGATATCCCAAAACACATATATGAGAGGTGATGTCAGTGGCTGACAAAATTAAAGTGCTTATTGTTGACGATTCGGCTTTAATGAGGAGGGCACTAAAAGACATTATCACGACGGACCCAACTCTTGAAGTGGTTGGAACGGCAAGAGACGGTCAGGATGCAATTGAAAAAGTGAACAATTTGCATCCTGATGTGGTGACGATGGATATTAACATGCCGGTAATGGACGGATTGACTTCCATGCAATACATCCTGAGCGAATATCCGGAAATGCCGGTTATCATGATTAGTTCCCTTACCGCTGAAGGAGCGCTGACAACTTTCGAAGCATTGGAGCTTGGTGCTTTCGACTATGTGGCAAAACCTTCTGGTACGGTTTCTTCCAACATCCATGTGGTTGGTAGAGAAATTATTGAAAAAATAAAGACGGCCTATAAGAGTGCAAATAAAAAAAGTATCAGGGAGCGACTGGCCAGAAAAAGCAAGTGGGAATCGCATTCTAAATCATTACCTACGAAAAAAAGCGAATCGAATACTAACCGACTGTCTAAAGTTGTGGTTATCGGCATATCCACAGGTGGCCCCGGCACACTGATGGAAGTGCTTCCCATGCTTCCGGAAAATTTAAACGCGGCGATTATCATTATTCAGCACATGCCCCCCACTTTTACCTCGTCTTTTGCCAAAAGATTGGATTCGGCATGCCGCATTCCAATTAAGGAGGCGGAAGCGGGTGATGTGCTGCAAAATGGCAGAGGGTACCTTGCCCCCGGCGGTTATCAACTGCTGGTGAGGGATAACGGCGTCATAAGGCTACCCACCACGCCAAAAACCGTCTTTATGCCCTCTGTCAATGTGACTATGGAATCGGTCCTAAATGCCTTTGGCGGCAAAAAGGTGATAGGAGTTCTCATGACGGGGATGGGAGATGACGGCGCGGACGCCATGGTGAAGATAAGAAATGCGGGCGGTTTTACCATAGCTGAAGATGAATCTACGGCAGTGGTTTTTGGTATGCCAAGAGAAGCCATAGAAAGAGGCGGAGCAGAAATCGTGGTGCCATCCTATAAAATGGCAGATGCCATCATACAAGCGGTCAGGAAAGTTTAGTATTTGGAGAAAGGTATCTTATGAAGCATAGATATAAGGTTCTCATTGTAGACAATATGGAAGAAGCGATCGATACTTTCAAAAATCTTCTCGAGGGGGAAGGCTACCAGGTAGAAATTGCCCCAACTGCCGCAGAGGCCTTTGAAAAGATTCAAAATGATAAATTTCATATCGCTCTTATCAACACTGTCATGCCGGATATGGATGGACTTGCGCTGCTGAAAAAAATAAAAAATTACGACCCGCTGACTCAAGTGATTATGACGGCCGAAGATCCCTCGATGGATGTAATTCTCGGTGCATTGGAATACGGAGCCAATGATTACATCTACAAACCATTGGACAATCAGGACTATATCATACAGGTTATGGATGTTTCAGTTCAAAAGCTGGAAAGATGGAGACACGCCATACAACAGATTGTTACATAAATTGACCGCTGCATTTCTTAGGGGGTATTTGGATGGATGCAATGATTCAATCTTACATGGAAGAAACGGAAGAAATGCTCCAGAGAGCCGAGGAATGCCTTATACAGCTTGAAATGGAGTACTCCTCGGCAAGTGTCAATGAGTTGTTCAGAATTGCACATACCATTAAAGGCTCTTCCCATATGGTCGGCTATGAAGATATTGGAAACCTCATGCATAAAATTGAAGATATGCTTGATTGCGCAAGAAATGAAACAATTCCGTTTGATGAAAAAATAGCCTCACTATGTTTTGATGGTTTGGACACAGTAAAAAAAATGTTGCAGTTTAAAAAAGAAAACGGCTCTTCGGAGATGGAAGAGCCGTTTGCCAAAACTGCGTTGAGAATCAGTGAAGCTGTGGATGACTTTATTCAGGCCGGTAAAAAAAGGAAACGGAAGCTATCTCCGTTACAGAGGTAAAACAGGAGGACGGAGTGGTTTCTGCTCTTCTAAGGAAAAAGGCTGATGGGAAGAACCGCTATTTTATCACTTTTTTTGTGGAAGAAGATGCGCCAATGGTATCGCCTGTACTGCTGATGGTTCTCAATACGGTTGACGAAATTGGTACCCTTGTTTATTCCAGCCTGGGAGATGATTATTTTTCTGGAAATTTCGATGCAAATAACATAAGAACCTTGGATGTTATCATAACCACCAATATTGACGAAAGCGAACTTTATACGTATTTTTCCTTGTTTTATATCGAAAAAATCAATGTGGTGAATTTAACCAGAAATAATTGAAAAGTTTTGACTATTATTTCGCCGATCAAGAATATGTTTTACATTTGATGAACCTAAAAACATTGTTGTTATTGTTCCGGACCATTTCGAGTTTATCAAAAAGCTTTAAAATTGAAGAAAGCGATTTTGAGCAAATCACTTCTTGGTATACCAAAACGATGCATGCCTTTAACAAGATGAATAACAAGTTAACAATTCGCTTTCAAAAAGATTTTGACCGGTTATATCATCAAATTAGTGAAATTTATAATGGTCAACGAACTGCGAATGAAAAGCTCTGTGCGGAGATGCAAAATCAGATTACAAGTCTGGTAGCAAGTGCATATCCCGACATAAGAGGGAAACACATTGTCAGTGTGTTTAAGTCGGATGAAGACTGCTATATTGGTCGAATCCATAGTTTTGTCAATATGTTGAATAAGTCAACTTTTTTTATCTTGCTGATTGATTTGACCACCTTGACCAAGCTGAAGGAACATGAAGTTAAGGATCTCATTGAGATTAAACATAAACTGGAAAGCCAAAATATGGAGCTGGGCATTATCGTAGATGGTTTGCGTCAGAGGAACATACTGAATATTTTTGATGCAATAAGGCCTATTGAAGATTTTTCAGTCTATTGGTCCGAAAATGAAGCAATCTTTGGGATTTTTAAGTCAGAGGGATGTTATGAAAAATTAAACCAGCGATTGAAGGATGTGCAATAGAGATTGCACACATCTAGGGAGGAAAAATGTTATTATCGGATGAGCTGTTTGATAAGTATGTCAAATTAGTCTACAAAAAGACAGGCATTTACTATGAGAATAACAAGAAATATTTTGTTCAAAAAAGATTGGAAAAAAGAGCAGAAATCGTTCAAGCGCAAGATCTCAGTGATTATTATAGCCTGTTGAAATTTTCTGAAGATTCCTCGGAATTTGATCAGTTAATCAATGAACTGACGGTAAACGAGACATATTTTTTTCGAGATTTTCCACAATTGCGGAATTTTGCGGAGGATGTGCTTCCTTTTTACGTTCAGAAACGAGCAAAAGGTAAGAGGTTAAAAATATGGAGTGCCGCGTGTTCGTCGGGAGAAGAACCGTATACGCTATCCATCATCCTTCTTGAGATGCTGGAAAACCCCGAAGAATGGGACATACAAATCATAGCTTCCGATATTAATACTGAGGTACTGCAAAGTGCCAAAATTGGGTTGTATGACAGCAGGTCCATAAGAGATGTTCCTCCAGAATACCTGGAGAAGTATTTCATAAGGCGTCAGGACAAGTACCTCATCAACCTGGCCGCTAGAAAAAATGTAACTTTTATGAAGCTAAACCTTATGAATGATGCCGATATGAGCCTTATTACCGGATGCGATTTTATTTTTTGCCGTAATTGCCTCATCTACTTTGATGATCATTCCAGAAGAAGTGTGCTGGCGAAGTTTTATGATTCGTTAAACCCTGGGGGCTTTGTCTTTCTTGGGCATTCAGAATCTGTCGGGAGAATTTCTTCCGCCTACCAGGTTCAAAAAATCGGGGATACTATTGTCTATTCCCGACCCGAATAAGTTGCTGAAGACAATAAATTAAGGAATGAAGTGTATGTGCAGTAAAATTTACATGGAAGATGTCAACATCGTAAATGCCTTTGCCAATCTGTGGCTCATGAAGTTGGAAGTGCTCGAAAGAGAAATACTCAGGCTTGAAACCAATGCACAGGATTTGGAATTGCTTGACAGTATCTACAGTTCCATTCACAGCATGAAATTGGGAACCTCCTTAGTAGGGCTATCCGCTATCACAAGAGTATATCATGCAATGATGGAGATGATAGATTCCATCCAAAGACAAAGGTTGATGGTTGACACAGAAGTAATTGATGCATTACTTTATTCTATTGATTTTTTAAAAATAATTTATGCAAATCTGAAGGAACGCCTTTCGAAAAACAATTTTTCCGACGAGAACGGGGCACAGGTTTTGCATTTTGAAGTGGAAGCAGACGAAGGACTTGTATTGGACAAGCTCCATGTTATTTTAGAAGTCCAGGAGGAAAATGAGGCAGGTGCGAATCCCACAAAAGAGGCTGGCCTCGGGGAACAACCAGAGGAATTCAAAAGGGAGCTGGCGGAGGGTATCAAGGAGCAGTTTCTTTTTGAAAATTATGAACATATCGAGCGTATCGAAAATGATTTGTTAATACGTCTTGATGCAAACAGTAATGACCGAGAGGCTATCAATGAAATTTTTCGTTCTGTGCACAGCATCAAAGGCGGGATAGGCCTTTTTCTTTCCATGCTCTCTCCGGAAGATCCCGCCTATGCCGTGCTGAAAAAGTGCTCCGAAGTGGTGCACAGCTTTGAAAGCTTGCTCGCACTGCACCGAGATAAGGAATGCAAATTTGAGAAGGATCTGGTGGACTTAAGCCTTTCCGCGGTAGATTATTTGAAGCTGTCCTTGAACATGATCGCCGCGGAAGAATATGATATTCTTCCCGATGAAGGAATCTGTAAAAGGCTTAAAGAGCAAGTATCTGATTTCCAGTCAAACGATAACGTTCCAACCAGCCGTTCCCAGGTCTCCGATCATCGGCAAAATAACAATCAGCCGGGTATGCAAAGGGCAGGAAAAGAAGAGGATGTAAAACCCAAAGGCAACATTGCCCAGAGCATACGCGTCAATCAGGAAAAGATTGATAAGATGATGAACCTGATTTCCGGATTATTGGTGGTAAAAAATTCCTTCCTCCATATTTCTTCCAAACTCAATATGGAATATCACCTGTCGGCCATGTCGAAGGAAGTCAAAGAAGTGGGGGATTATGTCAATCGAATTTCCGATGAGCTGCAGAATGCCATTATGTCCATCAGAATGGTCGAAATCAAAACCGTGTTCCAAAGAATGCCCAGAGTTGTAAGGGATATTGCCCAAAGTTCCGGTAAAAAGATTGAGCTTCTGATGGAAGGGGATACCACTGAGATTGACAAAACCATCATTGAGCAGGTAAGCGACCCCCTTGTGCATATGATTCGCAACGCGGCGGATCATGGTATCGAGTCTCCCGAAGAGCGGATTTTAAAAGGAAAACCCGAAAAAGGCAGGATTTTGCTGAGAGCCTACAATAAAAATAATTATGTGTACATTGAGATAGAAGACGACGGGAAAGGCATCGATGCCGAAGCCATTAGACGGAAAGCCATCCAAAAAGGCTTTATCACGGAAACTGACGCCGACCGGATGAGCAAAAATCAGTTGATTAACCTTATTTTTCTTCCGGGTTTCAGCACCGCGGAACAGATTACAGAAGTGTCTGGCCGTGGAGTTGGTATGGATATAGTCAGAAGCAATATCGTAAAACTCAAAGGAAACGTATCCATTGAGAGTGAAGTGGATAAGGGTACCAAAATGATCATTCAATTACCCGTTACCTTGGCCATATCCAGAGGCTTAATTGTTGAAGTTGCAGGGGAAAGCTATATTTTTCCTCTTGAATATGTTGCGGAAACCATGAAAATTCGCAAAGACGATATCCATAGCTATCATGGAAAATGCTTTACAAATTTAAGGGGAGAAGTCATCGGCGTGGAATGGCTCAGCAAACTCTTTTTCTCTACTGAACTGGAAAATGAGATGGAAGAATATAATGCAGTGATTGTTTCTAATGGAGCGGAAAAATGCGCCATCATTGTGGACAAACTTAAAAGCGAACAGGAGTTTGTGGTCAAAACGCTGGAGGGGCAACTGGCATCTATTCCGGGTATATCGGGATCAACACTGTTAGGGAATGGAAAAGTCGTGCTCATTATTAACACGCTGGAATTATTGAAATTGATTTGAGATTTCAGTTAACAGAACAGGAAGGGAACCGTTCGCGGGACGGTTCCCTTTCTGTTCTATTTGATTAATGGAGCTTACAACTAGGATACGAACTCTGGTTTCTTAATCGGAGGGCCGTCGTTCAAAGCACGAGAGTATATTTTTCAAAACAAAAAAGCTGCCCCTTAGAAGAGGCAGCTGATATGCGGTGGAATTAGGCAGTCATTCCGCCATCCACCACAATGGACGCGCCGCAAATATAAGAGGCCTCCTCGCTGGCCAGGAACGCCGCAACGGTACCGATTTCCCTTGGCTCGCCGCCGCGCCCCATAGGGATCATGGGAATGGTGGAGGCAGTGAATTCGCCATCGCGGGGCATCATCTCGGAGAAGATGGTGCCGGGGAGGATAGCGTTGGTTTGAATTCCCTTCGGCGCCAATTCCCGGGCGCAAGTTCTGGTCAGGGAGATGACGGCAGCCTTGGAGGCTCCGTAGGATGCCAGCATGGGGGCTCCGGACAAGCCGCCGATGGAGGCGATATTGATAATGGAGCTGCCGGCTCCCATCAACCTGGCGGCATGCTGGGATGCCACAAAATAGCTTCTCAGATTCAGATGAATCACCGAGTCCCAGTCTTTTTCCACATCCATGTCAACCATAGGCAGCATTCTCATAATGCCAGCGTTGTTCACCAGGATGTCCACCTTGCCATAGGTGGCAACGGCGGTGTCAAAAAGATTTTTAATGTCTTCATCCTTTGCCATATCGGCTTTGACAAACGTCACGTCATAACCCTTGGCGCGCAGGTCCTCCTGGATGGAATTTCCCAGATCTTCCCGGCGGCCGCAGAACACCACTTTTGCTCCTTCCTCGGCATAAACTTCTACAACGCCAAGGCCGATACCGGCAGTGGCACCGGTTACAATAGCGACTTTGTTTTGCAATTTGCCATATTTTATCTTCCAAAAAGCTGAACAAAGTCGAATGCCTCCTTGCTTTACCTGATTTTCTAACAATTGTCAATTAAAAAAGATACAGCCGCAGATTCCGTGCTGTATCTTGATAGGATTTCCCAATTCAAATTTGCTTATCACAAAAAAATCTGTAAACTTTTACAGGGAGTGAGACTCATTGATTGCTGCTGGAGGGGACATAATGCTTTAACAGATACCGCTTTTTGCCTTGAGTTACCTTGCCGTATTCGATGGCGGTTTTGGGGCATTTGGAGATGCAGGCCATACAGTGGGTGCAGCGGTCCCCCCATTTGGGCCGTTTATCCACCACTTGAATGTTGTTGAAGGGGCAGACTTTTTCGCAAATGCGGCACCCGACACAGGCGTCGGTGGTATAGAAGCCCTTAGCCACCAACTTGTATTTGGTCCACAAAGGGGCAAAAGGGGCGATAATCAACGTTTCAAACAGCCACACATGACGGGATTTGAGCTTGCGTCCCTTCTTGATGGTGTCCACCACTTGCTCAACTTTTTTGGTAGCGGCCGCAATTTTGGCATGGATGACTTCTTCTTCATCCATGTCGTACATATTGTTGGCCACATAATTTCTCGGCATGACAAAATCCGCGCAGCCCCAATACTTTAACTTCTTTCGGATGGAAAACAGCTTTGCCTGAACTTTGGCGCTGCCACAATATCCGCCGCTGGTAACAATAAAATACACGTTGCGGTTTCCTTGAAAAGAGATGGAGTTTAAATACTTCATCAAAAACAAAGGCATTTCGCAAACATAGATAGGCGCGCAGATGACATATGCTTTTTCGGAATACAAAGGGGACGGGTCGTTGATTCGGATTCGCTCAAACAAATCGACGCATTCATCGCCCAATCCCTCGGCAATCAATCTGGCTATGTACTCGGTGTTTCCGGTGCCTGAAAAATATAATACCATTCGAAACCTCCGTTTTCGCACAAGAAGACTTGTTCTATTATACAATAGGGAAGCGCAAAAAAGAATAGTGTGGAAATGGCAGAAATGGTTCCTCTCCGCAGGCAAAACCAGTATTGATGGCAGTAAGTCCAAAAAAGCTGAGGGATGAAACGACATCATCCCTCAGCTTTGCTATCAGCACGGTATGTACTTATTTGCTTAAAGCGAACGCTTCTTCCTTCGGCTGACTGCTTGTTTGCTGTGCGGAGCTTTCCACCTTCTTTTCGGAGCCGGGCTTCAGGGAATAGCCGGTTTTATCGCTTCTTTTTACCCGGAACCTTCCAATCAGCTCCTTGAGCACCTCAGCCTGGCTGGAAAGCTCTTCGCTGGCGGCCGCACTCTCCTCGGAGGTGGCGGAGTTTTCCTGAACCACGTGGGATACCTGGGTGATTCCCTCGTTGATTTGAGCGATGGCGGAAGCCTGCTCGATGGAAGCGTTGTTGATATGGCTTACCAAACTGGATACGGCGTCCACGCCCTCCATAATCTTTTGCAGGGCCTCGGCGGTTTCTTGGGCGATTTTGGTTCCGCCTTCCGCCTTTTGGATGGAATCCTCAATCAAAGCGGTGGTCTCTTTGGCAGCGTTGGCAGACCGCGCCGCCAAATTGCGAACCTCCTCGGCCACAACTGCGAAGCCTTTGCCGTGCTGCCCGGCCCGGGCTGCTTCCACCGCGGCGTTCAGAGCCAGGATATTGGTCTGGAACGCAATGTCATCGATGACTTTAATAATCTTGTTGATGTTGTTGGACGACGCATTAATCTCATCCATTGCCTTCAACATTTCCTGCATGTGGGAGTTTCCGACGACGGCATAGTTTTTGGCCTGTTCAGCCAGCTGGTTCGCCTGACTTGCGTTATCCGCATTTTCCTTTGTTTGAGTGGATATTTCTTCGATGGTGGCGGACAATTCTTCGATGGAGCTGGCCTGTTCGGTAGCTCCCTGAGAAAGCACGACGCTGGAATCGGAGATTTGCTTGGCTCCGCTGGAAACCTGATCGGCTGCGGTGGCGATATTGATCATCAGATTATTGAGATTCTGCACCATTTCAGACAGCTTCTGCCCAAGCAGGTCTTTTTCGGAGCGAATCGGCACTTCTGCGGTCAGGTCTCCATCGGCAATTTGTTGCACAGCCATCACCTGAACCTGGGTGCTCTCGACCAAGCGCCGGAACGACTCTGCCAGTTGCCCAATTTCATCTTTGGTGAAGATGGTAAATTGAATGTCAATGTCGCCCAGGGCAAGCTTGTCGGCAGCCGCTACGACTTTTTTAATCGGCTGGCTAATGATCTTGGCAATGAAGAGGCCCAGCGCAATCGCCAGCATCAGACCGATTACGACAAAGGCAATTATAATAATGGTGGCGGCGCGAGCTTCCCTTGTGTTTTGTTCCGCTCTGGCATCAGCGGAATCCTCGTTGTATTCCATCAGCTGGAATAGGAAATCGCGAACCGCGTCTCCGGAAGTGTCGGCCTCTTTGAACAGCACCTGTTCGGCTTTGTCGTATGCTCCATCCTGAATATGTTGAATTGCCTGCTGCATGTGGGTTTTAAACTCTTCCCATTGAGGCTTCAGTTCGCTAAACAACTGGAGGTCTTCCTGATTAATAATACCCGCTTCATATTTGGCCAATTGGTCATCGACGGTAGCCATATAGCTGTTGAGCTTCGCCACATAATCGTCTTTTAAGCTGTTGTCTTTCAGCAAAAGGATTTCCGCGAAGTTGTACTTAAATCTCTGGTAATAGGCGGCGGCTTGCCCCGAATATTTGATGCCGAGGGTGTTTTCTTCATAGAGAAGTGTGTCGGATTTATTCAACCGAATGATATTGACCAATCCGACCACACCCACAATTGCGGCAATCAGCGCCACAACCAGAAACGCAATGATTAGTTTTAAAGATATCTTTAAATTCCGATACCAGTTCATCGATGTTCCCTCCACTCAATTCAAAATTGCTACAACATTTTTTGTACAGACATCCGTTATTAAAACCTTGATTCCTGATGATTTGGGATTAGGGGCAATCACCGTTAGTCCAGTTGAGAAGGGAAGGTATTTATATTTTGCATCCATCTTCCCCTGTGATTTCAAATATAATCAGCCATCAATCGTCTTCTTTCTAGAGAATGAATGAATATTTGCGCATAGAATTATGCCCCAAGATTTCCCAATCTGCAACCAGGTTTCATATATTTTCAGAAATTGCTTTTCAATTTCTAAAACTATAGATTTCATTTATGATAATTTGAATCCTCACAATAAAATATATCGGCATGAAAAGGAAAACGATTAACTTAAATATCAAATAAATAATTTATTCATAATTTGTTTGATATTTATGTAACTTTAGAAAATATACGGCAATTGGTTAAATGAATCATATCAATTTCATAAATTCAATGAAATAGCAGAATAATGGAATAAAAAAGGCATTCACCCCGCAGGGTGAATGCCTTGGTTGTCTAGTAAAACCACTCGCTAGGCGAGTGGTTCAAAAGAGGCTTTTGCCGATGAGAAAGACAATAAAAACTCCCT
>ENA-OWPA01000689-OWPA01000689.1-bioreactor-metagenome-genome-assembly--contig:-NODE-689-length-37308-cov-10.163090_pt1 | contig 37308 bp, 25 predicted proteins | sample MGYA00238139_ERZ651803 | MGnify/ENA primary metagenome ERZ651803 (study PRJEB26909, sample SAMN07631231) | bioreactor metagenome | isolation source: Switchgrass digestor | place: USA: Dartmouth... | reverse complement strand
CATCCTCACCAGCAACAAGAGCTTTGCGGAGTGGGGGGAGGTGTTTGGTGATCCCGTCATCGCCACGGCCATTCTGGATCGACTCCTACACCACAGCCATCTGGTAAACATCCGTGGGGAGAGTTACCGCTTGAAAGAGAAGCGCCGGGCCGGCCTTTACGCCACCCCTCCAGTCCACCTGGACAAGCCACTGACATCCACAGATCGGCATGGTTAGGCGTAGCTGAAGCTGTCTTCGGGGTTCTCACCAGGGGTGGGTCAAGTGGAAACCGGCTCCAGTGGGTCAGAAGTAAGTCGGCGTTGACACCATCGCACACAGTAGCCGGTTGCTCGCTCCCAAGATACAGACAGAGCCTCGCAGACTCACACCCCCACGGAAGAGCAAGAAAGAGCCCCGTGCCGTTCTGGCTGGGAGGCTCTTTTCTGACCTCGATGCTTTGCGCACGAGCAGCGAGCGGTGTTGCTCGCGCTCGGTCGACGCGGTCTGCTACAATGGGAGCCGAGGTGACATCACGCATGGACAGGCCGTTCCTCGTGCTCAACCTCGACGACACCCTCACCTGGCAGCCGGCCCTGCTGGCGGCGCCCCACGAGTGGGTCGACCTCCGGCACCTGGAGGGGAAAAAGGCCTGCGCCACGTCGGAGACGCTGTCGGCTATTGCGGCGGCCCTCCACCCCCATCAGGACGTTCCCCTGTGCTTCTGGGGCGCGGGCGAGTACCATTACGTCACCCTGCTGCGGCTGAAGGCCCTGCGCAGACCCGTGACGCTCGTGCTCTTCGACCACCACCACGACGCTGCGCCGGTGCAGCGCGGCGTCATCACCTGCGGCGACTGGGTCCGCCACGCGCTGAAGCTGCCCTGGGTCCGGCGGGTCGTGTGGGTGGGCGGTCAGGAGCCCGAGCTCCAGCTCTACCTCCCCCACCCCCGCATCCTGCGAGTGACCGACCCGACCCCGCCCGAACCGTTCGCCGCGTGGGCCCGCCGGGCCCTGCCCACGGACGACGTGTACGTCACCGTCGACAAGGATGTACTCGCACCTGAAGACGGCGTCACGAACTGGGGCGAGGGCGACCTGCGTCTGCGTGTTCTGCTGCACTGGATCAGCCTGCTCGGCCTGCACCGCCGCGTCATCGGTGCGGACGTCTGCGGGGAATGGAGCCTGAACCCCTCTCAGGTCGTGCCCAACCTGCAGGACCAGAAGGCAATCCGGCGGAACGAGCGGGCGAACATCGCCCTCCGTGACGCATTCGCCGCAGTCCTCGGCGGGCCCCGTCCCGCGACCACGGGGAGGACGGGGTAGGGCGCCGACGGCACGATCGGGGCCGCAACCCGCTAGAGCCCGCCGCCCAGGGCGCGCACCAGCATGGTCGCCGCCTCGGCGCGGGTGGCGGTCCGCTCAGGACGGAAGGTGTACCCTCTGTCCGCCTCGGCGTATCCGGCGATCAGTCCCGACCTGACGGCCTCGGCCACGTGCCGGGGCCTCTGCCATTGTGCGGCGTCGGTGAAGCGCCGGCCCTGGAGCACCGTCGTGCCGGCCGACACCTGCAGCGGTGTAGCGAGGGCACGCTCCTCCAGGCCGAGGGCGCGCACCAGCATCACGGCAATCTCCTCCCGCAAGATCGCACGGTCGGGCTCGAAGCGGCCGCCGGAGTACTCCTCCGGCCGCACGATGCCCGCCGCAACGGCCGCATCGAGGAAGCCGCCGGCTGTCACCCAGTGTCCGGCGACGTCGGAGAAAGCACCGGCTGCCGCCAGTTGGCCGTGGGCCGATGCGGCCGCATCCTGGAGCCCCAGGGCGGAGACGAGCATGCGCACGAAGGCGGCCCGGGAGAGCGTGGCGTCGGGGCGGAAAGTCCCGTCGCCGTAGCCCGAGACCACGCCGGCCTCGAGCAGGCTGGCGATGGCGGACTCGGCCCAGTGGCCGTCCACGTCATACTGGCCGACCACCGGCCGGGCCAGGTAGAACTGGCTGCCCACCTGGCGCAGCTCGGCCCCGATCAGCGCCGCGGCGAACCGCGCATCCACGTAGGTCTGTCCGAGCTGCGTCTGCACCGGCAGCGACAGGCGTACGGTTTCGCCGCCGACAGTGGCGACCACCCGCCCCAGGGTGTACTCACCCTGGGACGACTGGCCCGTGAAGGACCCCTGATGCCACCATGTCCGGCCGATCGCGTCCACCCGCTCCGGCTCGACGCCCCAGCGCAGCAGGGCCGACTCGGGCACCAGCACGGCCCCGCTGGAATGAACCAGCGCCGGCTGCGCCTGGGCCTGCCCCCGCACGAACAGGGGGACCTGGCGGAAGGCCTGGCTCCGCGGAAGCACGAACGGTTCGTTGCCGGTGAAGAACCCTGGCCAGGAGACCTCATGGCCGCCGGGCGTGACCAGCAGCAGGTCTGCCGGGCCGCCCTGATACCCCTGGGGCAGCCGAAAGCGCAGTGACGAGGCCGACTCCCGCACCAGCCCCGCCACCGGCAGCCCACCCAGGTAGACCTGCACCCCGATGGGGAACGAGTGCCCCTCCAGCCGGATGGACTCCACGCCGCCGGTCGGCTGGTACGTGATGACCCGCCGCACCAGCACCGGCTGAGCCTCCGCTGCGGTGCGGAAGGTCCAGGTGTAATCAAACGTGTCGCGCCGCCCGCCGGCGACCACCTCGCCGGCCAGCGTGACTGTGTACAGGGTGTTCGGACGCAGCGGCTCCCTCGGGATGACCGCGACGGTGTCGTCCAGGTTCGGGTCTCGCTCCGGGTCGTAGGGCACGACGGCCACGGGGCCGTCGGGACTCGTGAGGCTCCACCGGGTGAGGCGCAGCCGCTCAGGGCGGGCGCCGAAGGTGAGCGTGATCGGGTAGCCCACCGGCCCCGTGAGGCCCGTGCCCCCAAGCGGGTCGGGCGTCTCGAGCCCGTCCCAGAGCGGCGGCACATCCGTCTGCCCGGGGGCGGGCCACCGCACCGCCTGGTCCGCGCTCGCGAACGGGCCGAACACGGCCACGTTGATCGTGAGCCCGTCGCCGGCCGCCAGGCCGTACCCCATCTCCGTCATGCCCGGATGGATGAGCGGAATGCGGTGGTAGAGGGTGTCCATCCAGCCCGCCACCGCCTCTTCCGCCCGCCCCGTGAAGTTGATCACCTCGGCGGTCCCGCCGTCGTAGGCGTAGTAGCGGGCGCGGCCCGCCGGGGTCTCAGCCACGAAGCCCCGGGTGGAAGGCGTCTGCCGGTGGGCGTCCAGGTCCACCTGTCCGGGATTGCTCACCAGGTACGCCGCCTGCAGGGCGGCCGCTGCCGAGAGGCGCGCGTCATGCACGACCGGGGAGACCCCGGCCGCCAGGCGATACTGGTTCACCGCTGCGAGGGCGGCTGTTCCCTCCGCCCCGACCCCGGGCAGAGATGCGGGCGCGTCCGCGGTGACGGTGATGGCGAACTCCGAGGTCACCGGTGCGTAGACGTAGCCCTCCCGGCCCGGAACCACACGGACGGTCAGGCGAACCTGATGAACACCCGGCGCCAGCGGCACGGGCGGATCGTAGTAGACCAGGCCCGAGTCGTCCCAGACCGGCGCCACCGGGCGCCCGTCCAGCCACATCTCGGCCGAGACGATGCGGTCCCCGGGATCGAGGTTGAACCGCTGGGCGATGCGGGGCTGGGCCCAGCCGACCATCCCCTGCGGCACGGGCGCGAAATAAGTGAAGGCGGACGCCGCCTCCACCGACAGCAAGATCAGGGCCACGGCCAGCATCGTGATGCGACCGAAGCGCCGCCGCACCGTGACCACCTCCCGTGTACTCAGACGGAGGAAGGGGCTGGAGAGTTGCGGGGCGCCCGCACCGGCATTGGTGTGCCTGAAGCCGCGGGCGCCCCTGGTAACGGGCTGCAAGTATCTGGTTGTCCATTCAACGCGGAGGACGGTGCGGACCGCCCCTCAATCGTCGCCGCCGCGGGTCTGCGGCTGCCGCTCGCGCCGGGCGACGCCGCTCTCGTACGCCGCGGCCTCCACCGCCTGGGCCACCGTCTCGGCGACCCGCTTGTTGAAGACCGACGGGATGATGTACTCGGCGTGCAGCTCCTCGTCGGAGACCACCGAGGCGATGGCCCGGGCGGCAGCCAGCTTCATGGCGTCGTTGATCTGGCGCGCACGGCAGTTCAGGGCGCCGCGGAAGATGCCGGGGAAGCAGAGGAGGTTGTTCACCTGGTTCGGGTAGTCGGACCGGCCCGTGGCCATGACGGCCACGTGCGGCTCCGCCTCCTCCGGGTCGATCTCCGGCGTGGGGTTGGCCATGGCGAAGACGATGGGGTCCCTGGCCATTTTCTTCACGTGCTCCACGGTAAGCGCACCGGGGCCGGAGACGCCGATGAAGGCGTCGGCGCCCTCGATGGCCTCGTCCATGCCGCCGTGCCGGTTCTCGGGGTTGGTGTGCTCGGCGTACCACTGCCACATCGGGTTGCCGGAGTAGTCCCTGCCCCGGTCGATGATCCCGGCACGGTCGACGCCGACGATGTTCCTGATGCCGGCCAGCATCAGCATCCGGGTGATGGCGATGCCCGCGGCGCCGATGCCGCAGACCACCACCTTCAGGTCAGTCAGCTCCTTGCCCACCACCCGGGCGGCGTTCATCAGGCCGGCCAGCACCACCACGGCGGTGCCGTGCTGGTCGTCGTGGAAGACCGGGATGTCCAGCTCCTCCTGCAGCCGCCGCTCGATCTCGAAGCAGCGGGGCGAGGAGATGTCCTCGAGGTTGATGCCGCCGAAGGTCGGCGCCAGCGCCTTCACGATGCGGACGATCTCATCCGGATCCTTCGTGTCAAGACAGATCGGGAAGGCGTCCACGTCGGCGAACTGCTTGAACAGCATCGCCTTGCCCTCCATCACCGGCATCGCCGCGGCGGGGCCGATGTCGCCCAGCCCCAGCACGGCGGTGCCGTCGGTGACCACGGCCACCGTGTTCCGCTTGATGGTGAGCGTGAAGGCCTTGTTCGGGTCCTCGGCGATGGCCCGGCAGACGTCTGCCACGCCGGGCGTGTAGACCGTGGAGAGGTCGTCGCGGGTCTTCACCTGCACCCGCGGCGTCACCTCGATCTTGCCCCCGAGGTGTGCGAGGAAGACGCGGTCGGAAACGTTCACGAGCTTCACACCGGGCAGGGCGGTCACCGCCTGGATGACCCGGTCGCCGTGTGCCCTGTTCTCCACCCCGATCGTGATGTCGCGGATCACCACGTCGCGCCGGGACTGGATCAGGTCCACAGCCAGGATGTCGCCACCTGTGGCGCCAATTGCAGTCGCGATGTATGAGAAAATCGAGCCTGCGTTCTGAATCTCGAGGCGGAGGATCAACCGCATGTTACCCAATCGATGCATGGCCACAGGTCCTCCTCATATAGGCCTCCATGACACCCTTACAGAATTATAACTGAACCTAGTATAGCACTGCCTTATCCACTGGGAGAACCTAAGCTGCAACTTGGCACTACCGGTCTACGCGTGCGAACTTTGGGACTAGGTACTAGTAATTAGGCATAATGCGGCGGACTCCTGCCTGATTACTCTCCTCTGCCAAAATGATCGATGATCATCTGATAGAGGTGCTCGGCCGCCGGGTTCCATTCCAGGTTGGGATGGCGGATGGCGAGGCAGGTCGTCCGGGCCATATGCGGCAACCCCTCCACCTCCACCCTGACCAGACTGCCGAGGATCAGCTCCCGCTCGACCGCCGACGCCGGCACCAGCGCGCAGCCGAAGCCCGCCTCGACCATGAGGGTGACGGCCTCGTGGGAGTCGAACTCCATGGTCACGTTGGGGTAGACCCCGTGCTGCTCCAGCATCGCGTCGACGAAGGTGCGGAAGCGTGACGGGGCCTGGAACGAGATGAGGTCGATCTCGCCCAGCTTCTCCAGGGGCAGCGGGTCGGGCAGCTCCGCCCGCCGGCTGGGGGAACAGACCAGCACCACGGGGTCCTCCAACAACGGGATCGTGCGCAGGCGCGGGTGTGAGACCGGGGTGGGCAGGATGGCCAGCTCGATCTCGCCCTCCAGCAGGCGGTTGATGGTCTCCTGCGTGCGGCCGGCCTTCACCTGCACCTGCACCCGGGGGAACTTCGCCTTGTACGCAGCGAGGATCGGCGGCAGGAGCCGGAGGCCGACGGTGGTAACGGTGCCGAGGGCCACGCGCCCCCGGTCGGCATGGGCCAGGTCAGCCACCTCCTCCTTCAGCGCGGCCACCGCCTGTGCGATGCGCCGGGCGCGCTGGTAGACCAGCTCGCCCGCAGGGGTCACGTGCAGCTGCCGGCTGGCCCGGTCCAGCAGGGGCGTTCCCAGCTCCGCTTCCAGTGCTGCAATCTGCCTCGTCACGGCCGGCTGGCTCAGACCCACCAGTGCGCCGGCCCGGGCGAAGCCACCCGTCTCCACGACTCGACAATAAGTGATCAAGTGCTGAAGTAACAACGGGATGGCCTCCTTGCACTACCCGGCGCATGATGCGCCGGGGGTATTTGCGGTATGTCAACTATGCATGTTCATCATACCGTAATAGGTCGTATAGTTGGAAGTGGATAGTAAGCGCGCACATGGGGGCGCTTGCTGACTGCGCGGGGCGGGCGTGTGGTCCGGCCCGCAGCACAGATGAGGAGGGGACTGTTTTGCTCAAGGAGGTATGCTGGCAGATCGGCGGCGAGCAGGGCTCCGGCCTTGACTCCACGGCCGAGGTGTTCAACACCGTAGCCAGCCGCGCAGGGTACTACGTGTACGCCTATAAGACGTTCGCCTCCCGCATCAAGGGCGGACACACCGACTTCACCACCCGCCTCTCGGTCGAACGGGTCCAGGCGCCTGCGGCAGGGGTCAACCTGCTGGTGGCGCTGGACCAGGAGTCCATCAACCTGTGCGCCCGGAATGTCTACCCCGGGGCGATCGTCCTGGCCGATGCGGGCTTCAACCCGCAGCTGCCTGAGGGGCTGGACGCGAAGCTGCTCACCATTCCCTTCAACGAGATGGCCCTGCAGCTCGGCAACACCCTCATGAAGAACAACCTGGTCCTCGGCGCCTCCGCCGCCTTCCTCGGCCTGCCCCTGGAGCACTTCAAGAAGTACGCCGTGCGCCGGTGGGGCAACAAGGGCGAGGAGTTCGTCAACCTGATCCACACCGCCATGGAGCAGGGCTACAACTACGTTGAGGAGCACTGGCCCGACCTCCGCCTCTCCATCGCCCATCCCGACGGCGAGGAGCGGCTCCTGATGACCGGCAACGACGCAGCCGCCCTCGGGGCTCTTGCCGGCGGCTGCCGCCTGATGTTCTCCTACCCCATCACCCCGGCCTCCGAGATCGCTGAGAACCTGGTGAAGGCCTTCCCGAAGGTCGGCGGCATCGCAGTGCAGATGGAGGACGAACTGGGCTCGATCGTGGCCTGCGTCGGCGCCGGCTTCGGCGGCGCCCGCGCGATGACCGCGACGTCCGGCCCCGGCATCTCGCTGATGCAGGAGGCCATCGGCCTCGCCTCGATGACCGAGACGCCGGTCGTGGTGATCGACACGCAGCGCGGCGGCCCCTCGACGGGCATGCCCACCAAGCAGGAGCAGTCCGACCTGCTGGCGCTGGCGTACGGCGGCCACGGCGAGGGCCAGCGCATTGTGCTGGCGCCCGGCTCGGTGGAGGAGCTCATCCCCCTGGCCGCCGAGGCCTTCAACCTGGCCGACAACTACCACTGCCCCGTGCTGATCGCCTCAGACCTGGCCCTGGCCCTCTTCCAGCAGACCGTGGAGCCGTCGGCCACCGACCTCTCCTCGATGCCGAAGATCGACCGGGGGCCCATCGCCGATCCGGAGCAGCTGGCGGCGCTGGGGCGCGACGTGTTCGAGCGCTACAGCAAGGAAGTCAACGAGAACGGCGTCTCCGCCCGCTCGCTGCCGGGCATGAAGAACGGCCAGTTCCTGGCCACCGGCGCCGAGCACGGCCCCATGGGCAAGGTCTGGGAGAACCCGGCCAACCGGGTGTATATGATGAACCGCCGCCTGCGCCGCATCACCAAGGTCAACACCGAGGCGGTGCGCTACTTCGGCAGCCCGAACGCCGATCTGGTGCTGCTTGCCTTCGGCTCGACCCTGGGCGCGGCCAAGGAGGCGCAGCCGATCATCGAGCAGATGACCGGCAAGAAGGTCGGCGTGCTGCAGATCCGGCTGATCTACCCGGTGCCGACAGCCGAGATCGCCAAGTACGTGGGCAGCGGCAAGGCGCTGGTCGTCGAGTCCAACGCCACCGGCCAGTTCGCCTTCATGCTGAAGGGCACGGGCTATGACGCCGCCAGGGTGGCGAGCCTGCTCCGGTACGACGGCAACCTGTTCACCGTGAAGGACATCGTCGACGGGGCCCGTGCGGTGCTCGCCGGCGAGGCGCAGTACCTGGTGACCGGCGGCGGGCAGGGTGTGCGGCCCACCGAAGACCCGACGATCGCGCTCGCGGCGAAGGAGGCGTAAGCGAAATGGCTGTAACCATGGCGGATTTCCGGACTTCCGAGAAGTCCTGGTGGTGCCCGGGCTGCGGCGACTTCGGCGTGCTGGCGGCCCTGCAGAAGGCGCTGGTTGAACTGGGGATCGAGCCGGAGAAGGTGGCCGTCGTCTCGGGCATCGGCTGCTCGGGAAAGATCGGTAACTATATCAACTCCTACAACCTGCACACCGTGCACGGGCGTGCGCTGGCGGCTGCCCAGGGGCTGAAGCTGGCCAACCGGGAGCTGACGGTGATCGCCGCCGGCGGCGACGGCGACGGCTTCGCCATCGGCATGGGGCACTACATGCACGCCCTGCGGCGGAACGTGGACATCACCTATATCGTGATGGACAACATGATCTACGGCCTCACCAAGGGCCAGACGTCGCCCACCTCGGAGCACGGCTTCCAGACGAAGTCGACCCCGGCGGGCAACGTGGAGCGGTCGGTGAACCAGCTGCAGCTGGCCATCGCCTCCGGCTGCGGCTTCGTGGCCAACGGCTTCTCGGCCAACCAGAAGCAGCTGGTGGAGATCATCAAGCGGGCGATTCAGCACCCGGGCTTCGCCCTGGTGAACACCTACTCGCCGTGCGTTACGTTCAACAAGCAGAACACCTTCGACTTCTTCAAGCAGCACCTGACCAACCTGGATGACGACCCGACCTACGACCGGCACGACCGCTTCGCAGCGATGAAGAAGCTGATGGAGACGGAGGAGCTGGTGACGGGCATCATCTACGAGGATCCGAACTCGGTGCGGTACGAGGACCGGGTGGCCGGCTATCCCGAGCAGGGCATCGTGAACCGGGAGTGGGCGGTGGATCCTCAGGTCTGGCAGAAGCTCGTGGACCAGTACAAGTAGTACTCTGGAGGCCCGGCGGCGCAGTCCGCCGGGCTTTTTCTCATGCATTCTCCCCCAGGATTCGGTGTTCCTACGGACCATTGGGTCGCATCAACAGAAGCTATGGATGATTTTGTCTACTGGATTATTCATGTGACACCTGCAGCGCGTGAAGGCCTGATGCGCCAGGCCCATGAACCCCGACGTCCCGGCGGCGCAGTCGCCGGGTTTTGCGCTGCGCGCTGCCTCCAGCCCGCGACATCGGGCCGGGTACCTAGAGGGGTTAGGTCGCCGCCCCAGTGACAGGAAGACGAAACTGTGGTAATTGACAGTCAAGATAGGCGACAAGGGGGATCTTTATGTGGAGGAAGGGCTTGACTGCCGGCGCGATCGCGGCCTGCTCCCTCTTCGTCATGACCGGGCTGGCCAGCGCCCACGCCACCGTCCAGCCAAGGTCCGTGAACGCCAACAGCTATGAAGTGTTCGTGCTTCGCGTGCCCAACGAGAAGGCCGTCGCCACGGTGGAGGTCAAGGTTGAGGTTCCCGAGGGCTTCGCGGTCTCCCGGGTCAAGCCGGTGCCTGGCTGGGACTACGAGTTCACCAGGGAGTCTGACGGCACGGTGGCCGCGATCGCCTGGACGGACGGCCGGATCCGCGACGGTGAGTTCCAGGAGTTCGAGTTCCAGGGCAGGACCCACGCCACGCCCGGCACGTACGCCTGGCGTGTCTACCAGACCTATGAAGATGGCGAGGTGGTCGCCTGGGCCGGCGCCTCGGACTCCAACACCCCCGCCTCCTTCATGGAGGTGACGGCCGGCGCCACCACGACCGACGCCCACGGCCAGGTGCAGACATCGTCCACGCCGCCCGCTGAGACTGCCACCGCCGCCCCTGCCCTGGCACCCTCCCCCGCCGAGGCATCAGCGGCTGCCCCGGCCTCAAGCCCGATCACCACCGCTGCTGCCTGGGGCGGGCTGCTCCTGGGCGCGGCCGCCCTGGTCCTGTCCCTGCGCCGGAAGTAGGGAGTGCGCCGTGAAGCGCCTGATGCTGGTGCTGGCCCTCGTGGCCGCACTCGTCGTGGTCCCCGGCCAGGCGGGTGCCCACGCCGTGCTGATCAGCAGCGTTCCCCACAACGGGGCGGCGCTCACCGAGGCCCCGCCCATGGCGGAGCTTCGGTTCAACGAACCGGTCACCGCCGAGTTCACGCCCATCCAGGTCCGCGACAGCGCCGGCGTCCGCGTGGACGCCGGCGACGGCCGCGTCGACCCCCAGGACCCGACCCGGCTGGTGGCCGGCCTGGAGCCGCTCGGTGAGGGGCTCTACACGATCACCTACCGGGTAACCTCGCTGGATGGCCACCTGGTCCAGGGGACGCTGATCTTCGCGGTCGGCGCCGCGGGTGCGGCGGCCGGGACGCCGGGCGGGACCGGAGAGTTGAAAACCTCGCTTCCGGCCAGCCTGCTCCATGGCGCCGCACAGTGGCTCTCGCTCCTCCTGGCGGGCCTGCCGACCTTCTTCTTGCTCGTCTGGGCGCCCGTGGACGGGCTTCGGCGTCTGCCCCGCTCGCTGCGCCGGGTGAGCGCCCTGCTGGGGGGCCTCCTGCTCCTCTCCGGCCTGGGTGAGCTTGGTGTGTACGCTGTCCGCGCCTCCGGCGAGCCGTTCTCGGTGGGGCTGCTGCTCCGGGCGGCCACCGGCACCCGCACGGGACAGCTCTGGCTGGCGCGCTGGGTCCTGGGCCTGCTCGCCTGGGCCGTCCTCGCCTGCAGTGGCAGGTCCAACAGGGACCTGTACGCAGGGGGCGGTCCGGCTCATGGGAGGCGGTCCAGCGCGGCCCTCCTCCGGGCGATCGCCCTTCTGCCCGGCGCGGGTCTGCTGCTGACCATCAGCCTGCAGAGCCACGCCATGGCCACCCGGGAGTGGCTCCCCGTGGCTGCGGACTTCACCCACCTGGCCGCCGCGGCCGCGTGGCTGGGCGGACTCGCCGGGTTCGCCCTGGCGCTTCCCGCGGTGGACGCCGCCGAGCGCAGGGCGGTGCTGGACCCGGTCATCCGCCGGTTCTCACGGGTGGCCGTTGCCGCCGTTTCGCTGCTGGCTGCCACCGGGGCGTACGGGGCCCTGCTGCACATGCCCGGGCCAGAGGCCCTCACGACCACCGCCTACGGCACGGCGCTGGCGGTCAAGCTGGCCCTGCTCGTGCCTGTGCTGGGGCTCGGCGCGTGGAACATGGTGCGCAGGGGGCACGCCCGGTTCGGCCGGGCGGTCTGGGCGGAGCTGGGGCTCATGGCGGCCGTCGTCGGGGCCGCCGGGCTCCTCTCCAGCATGCCGCCGGCGACTGCGGAGATCCGTGCCCGGGCCCGGCCCTTCTCCGCGCTGGTGCACCTGCAGCCGCTCGCCATGCGGCTGTCCGTCACGCCCGCCCGCCTGGGGATGAACTCGGCCACGGTGTGGGTCGCGGAACACGACGGCACACCCATCGGCGAGGCGAGCGTCGGCCTTCGTGTGCGGGTTCTGGGGCAGGATGTGGGGCTGCAGAACATCGATGCCCGGGAGACTGAGCCGGGGGTGTACGCTGCAGAGCCCGTCGTCTTCGGGATGCCCGGCGAGTGGGAGGTCGAGGTCGTCGTACTTACCCGGGCGGGACAGGAGGTGCGGTACGCGTTCCTGGTGGACGTGCCGTGACACCGTTCAAGCCCGCCGCGGTCAGCCGAGAGGGTGAACGACCGGCTGACCGGGGTCGGTCTTCTTTGCCCGCCCCGGGCGCACGATCAGCCAGGCGACGGGGAAGACCAGCCCCAGCAAGGCCAGAAGGATCTGCAGCTGACCGGTCGAGTCGATGTGAGGCGCCCAGACGAGAAAGAGCGACAGCGCTGTCACGCGCCCCAGGTTCAGCGGAATCTCCCTGGCGGCCATCATCTCGATGCGCAGATCCCCCTCCCCCTCGCTCACCTCGCGGATGGCGTCGAAGGCGGTGGCTGACCAGGCGGTGGACCAGACGGGGTTAGCCACGGCGCTCAGCAGGCCGTAGGCCAGCATGACACCCCAGGTGGGTCCGAGGGCGAGCACGCCTGTGGCCGCCGCCATGCCCAGAGCCCCCAGGGGGAGGGTCGTCCGCCGGTTCTCCGGCCGCAGGTAGCGGCCGGAGAGCCAGTAAGCGGCCAGCCCTGCGGCGGCGGTGAGGAAGGCGTAGTTGCCCAGGCTCCGCTCGCCGCCGGTGGCCAGGAAGACCAGCAGGTTGACGGCAAAGTTGAAGATGCCGTCCCGGGCGCCTGTGAAGCCGTACGCCACCAGCATCCGGCGCCACCCCGCGTGGCGGCCCGGGAAGACCCGCCAGATGCGGTAGGGTGCGGACTGGCCCCGCCGGTAGAGGCCGAAGGCCACCCAGGCCGATGCCGCGAAGAGCACGAAGGAGCACGTGAAAATCACCCGGTAGCCAGCCAGCCCGGGCAGCGCGGAGACGGTCCACCCGGAACAGAGCGGCGCGGCGAGCCCGGCGATCGAGCTCACCAGACCGTTGTGGCTCAGGAACCGCTCACGGGTCTCAGGCCTGGTGTTGTCATAGACCAGCACGTGCCCCGCCAGGGCGTAGGTCGAGAGCGCCAGGCCCATCAGAATGCCCAGGGGCATCAGGTGAAGGGCAGCCTGGTCCTGGAGCAGCAGCAGGCTCAGGTAGAAGCAGGCGTAGAGGCTGGTGCCGATCGCGTTGACCACGGCGGCACCCTGCCGCTTCACCAGCCAGCCGACGCCGGGCATCACCAGGAGCACGGTGAGCATGATGAAGAGATTGTAGTAGGCCGGGGTGGCGAACCCCGGCCGCAGCCGCCAGAGGTAGACGTTGGTGAAGAGTCCGGAGAGACCGCTGGCCAGGGCGAAGAGGCCGTTGGCCAGCAGCAGGCGCGCCTCGTTGCTCCGTATCGTGCGATGCATGCAGCTTTACCTCGTGTTGCGCAACAAGATGTGTGTCTCAAAGGGATACGCCGTAGATGGTCCCACCCCCTGCAGAATGTGGGCATCCTCATGGATCCGGTGGGAGCACCTGGCCCTGGCACACAGGCCATCCGCCTGGGCGGATCACGCAGCAGACAGGGAGCCGTCCTGAACCGCAAGGTGGGCACCGGCCTGGACCAGGCCGGTGCCCACCGCATTCTGATGATCCAGCGCAACGTGATGCCGCATGGCTCGGGACGCCCCCGCGACCCCCGGCTTCACGGCCGGCGCAGCGGTCAGAACCGCAGGTCGGACAGCCGCACGCCCGCAACACCGATCACGGTGTCGGCACCGCCGTAGTAGACGTAGAGGTCGTCGCCCCGCAGGGCGTGCCCGTTGGAGAAGATCACGTTGGGCACGAAGCCCACCCGCTCCCACTCCAGTTCCGGCTCGATGATCGGCTCCGCCTGCCGGGCCAGCACCACCGAGGGATCCTGCGCGTCCAGCAGCGCGATCCCCAGCCGGTAGGAGTTGTCGGCCAGCCGGGCGCCGTGGTAGATGAGCACCCAGCCCTGCTTCGTCCGGATCGGCGGACCGGCGATGCCCACCCGGGCGTCCTGCCAGGTTCCTGGGATCGGCGAGAGGATCTTCCGGTGGTCGGTCCAGGTGACGAGGTCGTCGGAGAAGGCGATCCAGATGTCCGGGTACCGGCGGTGGAGCAGGCAGTAGCGGCCGCCGATCTTCTCGGGGAAGAGCGACGAGTTTTTGTTGGGTTCGTCCAGCACCACGCCGTGCCGCTCCCAGGTGATCAGGTTCCTGGACGTGGCCCGGCAGATGCGGTAGTCGCCCTCGAACCGGTCGGAGAAACCGGTGTAGGTGAGGTGATACGTGTCGCCGATCTTCACCAGCCGGCCGTCCTCCGCCCCCCGCAGCTCCTGCAGATGCTCGCCCGGCGCCATCACCGGCCGGTCCAGGCGGCTGAAGTGGATGCCGTCGGTGGAGACGGCGTAGCCGATGGAGTTCATGTAGCGGCCGTAGCGGGCGTGGCAGCCGATGTCGGTGGCCCGGTAGAGCAGGTGGAACAGCCCGTTGTCGTAGATGGCGGCCGTGTTGAAGACCGCCGCCCGCTCCCACTCGTGGGCGGGGTTCGGCTCCAGGATGGGCCTGTCGGAGAGTCGCTCCAGCTTGATCATGTGCGGCATGGCCTCCTGATGCTCAGGTGTGCGAGCAGGGTGCTCCGATCCACCGCGGCCACGCCCACACAGCAGTCGCCGCCGCCGTAGTAGACGTAGTAGGCGCCGTCCTTCTCCACGGAGCCGCAGGAGAAGACAACGTTGGGCACGAGCCCGTACCGCTCCCAGTCGGTCTCGGGCTCGAGAATCGGGAGCGGGTACCGGGCCAGGACCCGGGTGGGATCCGCCAGGTCCAGCAGGGCCACGCCCAGCCGGTAGACGTGGTCGGCGTCCACGGCGTGGTAGAAGAGCACCCAGCCCGCCTCGGTCCGGTGGGGTGGACCGGCAGCGCCGATCTTCTTCGCCTGCCAGCCGCCCGGAACCACCTCCATGAGGACCTGGTGGTCGGTCCAGTGCTTCAGGTCTTCCGAAAAGGCGATCCAGATGTGCGGCTCCCGCCGGTGCAGGAGCACGTAGCGCCCCCCCACCTTCTCCGGGAACAGGGCCACATCCTTGTTGGGCTCATCCAGCAGGATCTCACGCCCCTGCCAGTCGATCAGGTTCCGCGACCAGGCGACGGCCGGGCGGTAGTCATACCAGTCCCGCCCGCCGAAGGCCGTGTAGAGCATGTAGTAGGTGTCGCCGATGCGCGTGATGCGCGGGTCCTCCACCCCCCAGGCCTCCTGCTCGGTGGCGGGCGTGAAGACGGGCCGGTCGAACCGGGAGAAGTTGACGCCGTCGCGCGACACCGCGAGGCCGATGGAGGAGACGAACTTCTCCTCCGGCCGCGGTTCGGGGCGGTCCAGGCGGAAGCGGTTGTCGGCCGCCCGGTAGAACAGGTAGAACAGCCCGTTCTCGTAGAGCGCGCCCGCGTTGAACACGGCCTCCCGCTCCCAGGCGTGCGCCCGGATCGGTGTGAGGATGGGCTGCTGCGACAGGCGCTTGAGCTTCAGCACAATCGGGGCCCCCTTCTTGCTGTTGAGTACGGGATGCGGCGCGGCGGGATCAGGGGCCGGTCGGCGCGCAGACCGCCCCGCCGGCGGCGGCCACGGCCAGGCCGAGGGAGGCCGCCGCGTCCGCCAGGGTCACCTCGGGCCGGTAGGACGGGTCCCGCACGCCCCGGGCGAAGTCGGCGACGCCGGCCTGGATCGTCCGGGCGTAGACCGCCATCTTGCCCTCGGGGCACTCGACGGTGAGCCTCACCCGGTGGCTGACCTCCCGGTCCGCCCACCGGCCGCGGGTCCGCCGCTCCTGGCCCGGGTAGCCCTGGACCAGGTCCAGGGCGGCCCGGATGGGCGCCGTCCGCCCGGCCCCCATCTCCAGGATGCCGCCGGAGACCAGGGCGGTGAGCGCCGAGAGGCCGGCCTCGTCCAGGATCGCCTCGGCTTCCAGCGCCACCGGCATCCAGCCGAGGACATCAATGTAGCCCACGTCGTGCGCGAGCCGGAACGTGGTCCGCTCGATGCGGCCGGGCTTGTCGAAGGCGTGGTAGAAGGTGGCGGGGACGTCGCCGAAGCGGGCCACCGCCACCACCCGGTCGACGGGGCCTTCGGGGATCCGCCGCCAGGCCTGGCTGTACTGGATCTCGCCCCGGACGCCGGCCAGGTGTGCGGCGATGTCGAAGAAGTGGACGCCGTGCTCCACCCAGATGCCGCCGCTCACCGCCGGGTCCCAGAACCAGTGGCCCGGACTCAGGTTCTCGTCGGCGGCGTCGTTCTCCAGGCTCATGTGGCGCAGGGACCCCAGCAGCCCGCTCGCCGCGATGCGCCGGGCCAGCCGGTAGATGGGGTTGAAGCGGAGCACGTAGTTGATGCCGACCTTGCGCCCCGCCTCGGCGGCGAGGCGTGCGATGGCGTCGGCCTCGTCCAGGGACGTGGCCAGCGGCTTCTCCACGAAGACGTGGCGCCCCTGCCGCAGGGCCTCCAGGGCCTGGGGGCCGTGGGCGGAGGGCGGCGTGGCCAGGTAGACCACCTCCACCTCCGGGTGCGTCACCAGCTCCGCGTAGGTGGCGCAGACCGCCGCACGCGCGGCGCCGCCGATCCGGGCGGCGCGGTCGCCGTCGGCGTCGTGGACGGCCACCACCCGGACCTCAGGGGTGCGGGCGAAGGCGTCCAGGGCGAACCGGCCGAAGCCGCCGAGGCCGGAGATGCCGAGACGCACTGGTTCGAACAACGTATCCGGTCACTCCTTCCACTCCGTGAACCCGGCGTTCCAGTGGCGGATCAGCTCCAGCTGCCGCCCGTCGGGGCCGGCCAGCACCTTCCGCTGCCGGCTCGGCACGAGCCACAGCGCATCCACCACGGAGCGCCTCGCCGGATCGGCGCCGCTGCCCGTGATGCGCACCCGGTAGACGCCGGGCTCCAGGCGCAGCGGCAGCCCCGTCAGGCGGTCGAGCCAGAGGTAGTCGCGGTCGGGGCTCACGGCCTCGTGCAGCACCAGCGGAGCGTGCTCCCCCACCTCCACCGTCACGGCCACATCGGCCGGGCCCTGGGAGGCCGGGGCCACCACGTCCTGCCGCGCGGGCGGCTCTGCGACGAAGGCCAGCGGGGCGTGGTTCTCCGCCGCGTCCGGGTCGAGGCCGGTCCAGCACATGAAGCCGCCGCCGGTGGCGCCGCGGCCCACGTCGATGCCCGCCACCCAGACAGCTCCCGTGGCCGCCTGTACGGCCCGGTCTGGCAGTGCGTCCAGCCGACCCAGGGCGGCCAGCGGCAGGGCGGCCTCGTAGACGTAGCCGCCGTCCAGCTGCCGGAACGCCAGGCGGGCGCCGGGGAGGAAGCCGCCGCCCCGCCAGTCCCACACCTGGGGGCCCTGCGGGGTCTGGGCGAAGGTGAGCTTCACGTCCACCCGGCTGCCGCCGCCGGCGGTGTCCAGGTAGACCCAGAGGGCATCCCCCTGCCAGACGCCGGGGCCGACGCTCTGCTGCCAGTGCTCGGGGTCGCGCACCTCCGCGCCGATGTAGAGGTTCTCGTCGTCCCACATGAGGCGGAAGCGGAACGAGTCGGCCTCCGCGCCGGGCCAGGTGGAGCGGCCCCGCAGCAGCTGCTCCTGCCGCTCCACGGCGTGCGCCGGGGCCCCCGCCCACTCGGCGTCATCCAGGATGCCGTCGATGTGCACCGGGCCCGGGGCCCGGACGGCGTGCACAGTGTTGGCGCCGGCGTCCTTGGGGGCGGCCTGGCGCTCGTGGGCCAGGTAGAGGTGGTACTCCCCGGCCTCCGCCACGGGGAGCTCCAGCTCCACCGCGTCGCCGGGGGCCAGGGCGTAGTAGCGGCCGCCGGAGAAAGTGGCCTCGCCGGTCCAGTCGCGCCGACCGTACTCGGGGGAACCGGAGACCGGCTGGCCGCTCTCCACCTCCACCACCGCGGCGTAGGAGCGGCCGACCTCCCGGTACTCCAGGTACCGGGCCGCCTCGGGCTCCCGGACGATGCGCTGGAGCGAGAGCAGCGCCTCGACGGTGGACTCAGCCCCGGCGTTCCGGTTCACCATGAACGGGTTGGCGCCGTTGATCCCGTCGTACCCGCGCCCCGTCCCGGGGTCGTACATGGCCACGCCGGCGATGTTGTTGCCGAAGAACCAGGAGCCGGCCAGCCCCGCGTAGCGGGCGTACTCCGCCCGGCCGGTGGCCCGGTAGAGCTCGTCGAACCCGTGGACCAGCATTGAGGCGCCGTAGGCGATCTGCCCCTGCCGCCGGAAGCTCACCGCCGCCTCGTTGACCAGGTCCGTCACCAGCAGGTAGGTGAAGAAGGAGTCAGCGGCCTGGCGGGCGGCGGCGATGAAGTCGCCCCGCCCCAGCAGCCGTCCGGCCCGGGCCAGGGCCATCACCTGGTGGCTGCCCCAGGCGTGCCAGAGGGCGGTGGAAGCGGCGTTGGAGGGCTGGGCCCCGAAGGGGTACTCGGCGAAGGAGCCCAGCTGGTAGGCGGCCACCGCCTCGCCCAGCTGCTCCATCAGCGCCCGGGTCTGGTCGTTGGGCTCCGCCTCGTACCAGGCGGCCAGGCCGTAGAGCGCCAGCGCCGTGAGGTCGGAGCCGCCGCCCAGGAGCCAGGCCGGCACCCGGGCGCCGTGCAGCTCATCCCACCGGCCGTAGCCGGTGAGGCTCGCCTTCAGGGCCTCCTCGCCCCGGAGGTAGGCCTCCCGCAGCTGGGCGGCGTATTCGGGGTCCAGCTCCCGGAAGAGGGCGTAGCCCTCAGCCAGGGCCCACTGCCCGCGGGCGGCCCACCAGGACCAGGCCTTGTAGGAGGTCTGGCCCGTCCGGTTGATGGTCCCCCGGTTGTCGGTGACGAAGTTGTAGTACTCGCCGTCCTCGGCCTGCATGTACAGGACGAAGTTGAGCAGACGGCGGGCCTGCGCCAGGGCGGCGGGGTCTTCGGTGTCGCGGTAGTAGTTGAGGTAGACGATGACCGCGCGGGCCACGTCGTCCACGCAGGCGATGCCCTCGTCGCTGGCGTCCACCCAGCCGTAGCTGGGGGCCTCGGCGTAGATGTGGACCAGGGAGAGCTCCCGCCCCTCCACCTCCATGGGCTCGACCAGGCTGTTCAGGTGGGTCAGGTTGATCAGGCCGCTGCGCATCGGTCGCTCCACCGCCTCGGGGCCCCACGGGGGATCGATGTCGACTCGCTCCGGGACGGGGCCGGGGGCCGGGCCGGGGCTGGAGGTGCAGCCGGCGAGGATGAAGATGAGCAGGACGAGGCCTGCGGCCAGTACCCGGCGCAGCGGCGGACTCCCGTGCAGCGGCAGTCCCGCGCGCCGGAGCGCCCACCGCAGCGTTCTCCGCATCGGGCACACCTCCCCCCGGCTACCCCTTGGTGGCGCCGACGTTCAGGCCCTCGATGAAGTACTTCTGGGCGGAGAAGAAGAGGCCCAGGATGGGCGCCGCCATCAGCACCGACATGGCCATCATGTAGTTCCAGAGCGGCGCCTCTTTCGAGAGCGACTGCTCGAAGAACTTGAGGCCGAGGATCATGGGGAACTTCTCCATGGTGTTCAGGTAGATCAGCGGCGCCTGGAAGTTGTTCCAGTTGCCCTGGAAGGAGAGCACGCCGATGGCCATGAGGGCCGGGCGGATCAGCGGCAGCATGATGTGCCAGTAGATCTGGAACACGTTGGCCCCGTCGATGAGCGCCGCCTCCTCCATCTCCCGCGGGATGGTGAGGAAGAACTGCCGCATCATGAAGATGTAGGCGGGGCCCCAGGCGAACCAGGCGCCGATGGTCAGCGGGTCAAAGGTGTCCACCTGGCCGAGGCGCGACCAGAGCAGGAAGCTGGGGATCATGGTGACCACGCCCGGCAGCATCATGGTGGAGAGCAGGATGAAGAAGAGCGTGTCGCGCCCCCGGAACTGGAAGCGGGCGAAGCCGAAGGCCACCAGCGAGGTGGTCAGCAGCTCGGCCGTCATGGCCAGCACCGTGATGAAGATCGTGTTGAAGAGGAAGCGCCCGAACGGGAGCATCTTCCAGGCGTCGATGTAGTTGCGCCACACCGGGGGCCTGGGAATCCACTCGGGGGGGGTAGGTGAAGAGCGCGTCCGGCCCCTTCAGCGAGGTGGAGATCATCCAGAAGAGGGGCACCACCACCACCGCCGCCCCCAGGGTGAGCAGGAAGTAGGTGACGAAGGACTTCAGCAGGTCGAAAAGCCTGGGCCGCATCCGGATCCCTCCCCTCGCGTCAGCTCCGGCGCATCTCGCCCTCGTAGTAGACGTAGGCGGCCGACCACTTCCAGACCAGGGCGGTGAGCAAGAGGATCAGCACCATCAGGAACCAGCCCACGGCCGAGGCGTAGCCCATCTTGAACTGGGTGAAACCCTGCTGGTAGACGTAGACGTTCAGGAAGGTGCCGGCGCCGCCGGGGGTCGTGATGAAGAGCGGTGCCGTGAAGTTCTGCATGGCGCCGATCACGCCCATGATCAGCACGTAGAAGAGGGCGGGCGAGATCATCGGCACGGTGATGCGGGAGAAGACGGTCCAGGGGCCGGCCCCGTCCACCCGGGCCGCCTCCTTCAGCTCCTTGGGCACGTTCTTCAGCGCCGCAAGCAGGATGACGGTGTTGGCGCCGAAGACGCCCCAGAACGACATGATGATGAAGGAGGGCAGCACCAGCCGCTCGTCGGAGAACCAGGAGAGCGGCTCCGTGCCGAGGAGCCGGTAGATGGGCGTGAGCAGGGTGTTGATCAGCCCCTGCCGGGCGAACATCCAGCGCCAGAGCAGGGCGGTGGCCGCCGCGGGCAGGACCGCGGGCACGTAGTAGAGCGTCCGCCAGAAGCCCACGCCCTTCACGTCCTGCGCCAGCAGGGTGGCGGTGCCCAGGGCCCCGATCATCCCCAGGGGCACGCTGATCACCGAGTAGAGGATGGTGAGACGCACCGAGGGCCAGAACCGGATGTCCCTGGTGAACATGCGCTCGAAGTTCGCCAGGCCGACCCATTTGGGCGGCGTGAGCACGTCGTACTCGGTGAAGGCGAGGTAGAGCGAGTAGACGAAGGGGTAGACCTGCCAGATGAGGAAGCCGAGCAGTTAGGGGGATTGGGGAAAAGAAATGCCGCTCATCCGGGGGGATGGGCGGCATTCCATGGCTGCGGGCAGTTGCATCGCCCGTGTCGCACCAACATCACAGACTTGCTGGATGCAGAGCTGCAGGTGCGTCGGGAGCGCTATCTCCGGACTCGGCTGAGCCTGGCTCAGCTGCCGTTTCACAAGACCCTTCAGGACTTCGACGTCAGCTTCCAGCCTTCCATCGACGAGCGGCAAATCCGGAGGCGGTAAGTGATGTCGATCCAGGATACGATTGGTGAATGCATGAGGTGAAGCACAACTGTAACGATAGAGCCGCAGGGCCCGGTTGGCCCTGCGGCGAATCGCACGAACAGGCTAGGCGCGGAGTCCTGCCTCAATCGAGGCCTTCACGGCTTCCGCGATGCGCCAGGCCAGGAGCGGTGGCACAGCGTTGCCGATCTGGCGGAACGCCGGGTTCATCGTCCCTGCGAAACGGAAGCCGTCCGGGAAGCTCTGGAGCCGGGCCGCCTCCCGTACCGAAATGGTCCTGGCCTGCTCGTCGGCGTAGTGAATGTGCGTATAGCTGTCCTTGCCGAGGTGCGCCATGAGCGTCCGGACGGGGCGATCCCGCTCCATCTTCCACCATTTATTGGGAAACTTTGAGGCATCGTACGGCGGAACGCACGATTTCCACAGCCGCTCATATTCCTCCGAACCGGGTGCGATCTCCACACCCTCCCGGCGAAGTCGCTCCACCGCCTCAAAGAACAGCGCCTTCGCATGGTCGAGCGCCTCCGGATACTGATCGCCCGGGCGCATGCGTGCGAAGATCCTGTAGTCCCGAGGCAGGTAGCGGATCACATGGTCCGATATCCCGTCCGCCGCTTCAAACCCCGGCCAGTGGCGCATGAGTCGGGCGTAGTCCGAGTGGGGCGGACCCGCATACGGCACCGTCTCCGTGAAGCGCCGGGTCCCCCTGCGGAGTCCGTTCACCAGATGCGCAGTGATCGGGGGAATGTCACCGATTGCCTCATACGCCGTGACGGCGGGCGGGAGGTCCGGGGTGACCTCGGGTGGGGGCACAAAGCTCTCAAACCACGCCGATCTTAGGACATTCAGGTTCCGCAGGGCCACCCTGCGGGCGTTGTCGTACCCGACCGGCAGGGTGAAGCTGTGCGTGGGCCTGGGGAACTCCGGCACGACGCCCAGTTCGCCCGCGACGGCGATGAGGAACATGCGCTCCCGCATCTGCGGAACGCCGTAGTGGACCGCGTTCAGCAAAGTGTACCGGCAGACGTAGTTCCGCTCCTCCAGCCACTCCGCGATCTCCTGAGGAATATTGTGCCCGCCATAGTTCAGGACGTCCGGAACGTTTTCCATGACCAGGGCTACGGGCCTGAGCAGGTCCACATAGTGGAGGTACCGGAAAAACAGGTTGCCGCGCGGATCAATCCTGTAGGCCTCGGGGTGCTGCCACACCTCCCGGAGTTTCGCCCGGCCCACCCTGGCGTACGCCTGACACGGCGGGCCTCCGATGATGATGTCGACGAGGTCCTCCGCCGCCTCGCCGGGACAGAGCTCACCGAGCACCTGCTCGGGCTCGTCCTGTGTGATGTCCCGGGGCTTTGCGTGCAGGTCGAACCCTTGGCCGGGATGGAAGTTGAGGGCGTGCGACCTGGCGGCGTGCGGGTCGACCTCCACGGCCGCCAGGATCTCGAAACCGGCCCGATGGAAGCCGAGGGACAGGCCCCCGCAACCGGCGAACAGGTCGATGGTTCGGGGCCGACCCCCGGCGGCCAGGCGTTCGAGCTTCCTCATGCGAACCGGATCCGGATGGTGCATCAGCGCGGCCTCCCAAGCGCTGTTGTGGTGAATACGGCGAAATTACACCGTGACCGGCAGGAACGCAGTGATGACCCGACCGGCGAGCAGGTGGCCCGGGGGAAGGCCGAGCGCCTTCTCCACCGCCAGGAGACACGGCTGCCATTCCGCGACAGTCTGCGGACCGGACTGCTCCCGGTCGCCGACAAAGTACAGGTTCACGAGCCAGGACGGCACCTGCGCCACGACGTTCAGGAAATACAGGTGGGCTATGCGGTTGGCCGCCTGGTAGTACTCACCCAGCCAGTTCGCCTCAGGATCTGCGCCCAGGACCGCCTTTACGTGCTCCAGGCTTTGCCGTATGCGCTCCAGGCTCTCCCCACCGGCCTGACACCCCGGACCGACGACCTCCTTCAGGCGGCTCTTCGCTTCCAGCAGTAAGACCCCCCGGGCACCGTGGCGTCCGGGTACCTGTGCAAGGCCGTCCCAGACCGGGCCACCGGACGGCCAGAACTCCGCTAGTCGAGGCGCCAGATCCGGCAACCCCAGCGCCTCAAGGAACGCCGCGTCCTGGTACTCCCGGTAGCCTTCCGCCTTCAGGGGCGAGACCCATCGCGGGTGCGCGCCTGCAAACGCGCGCAGTGACTCACTAGCAGAGAGGAGCAGGCAGTTCAGCACCTCCGGGTTGTCGTTGACCAGCCGCTGAAGATGGCGCTGGCTACCTCGGTTCGTCGTTTGCGGCGTAGCTGTATCCGTTGCGGCGGCCGGTGCGACCATATTAGTTCCCGCCTGCGTACCAGGACCGTCTGCCGAAGGTGCGGACTCTGGAACGGGGTAGCCGTAATCCTGCAGTCGCCGGCGCGCAGTGCGGCGCTCCTCCTCCGTAAAGAGCGCGGCAAACCGGGGCGATAGCACGTGCGCCTCCACCGTGAGGTCCAGCCGCTTCAGCTCCCACAGCCGCACGAAACCGTCCGAGACCCGGTTGGTGCGCAGAAGGATCCGGGCTGCCCCTAGGCCCCCGTGGTCGAAAATCATCCGCCTGAAGTCCCTCGGGTTGTAGCCGCACTCCCAGGTCGCCCGCTCGCAAATTGCGACCATCGCCTCCTGAAACTCCCGCTCGAGGGTGCTCGTCATCTCCTCACCCCGTCGTTTCACTGTGCGCGCCTGTAGAGTGTATGATCCATTTCGTGCACGAACGGAGAGATGGGGTCCCACGCGAACAAGGCCAGCGTCAGCCGGGCCCGGGTCATGGCCACGTACACCTTTCTCCTCTCCGTGGCGATAAACTCCTCCCGATCCTCGGGACTGAGAGTGCGGCTCAGCGAGGACGGTACAACCCCGTCTTTGAGCGACGTGACCGCGACGTGGTCGAACTCCAGCCCCTTCGCTGAGTGGAAGGTCACCAGCTTGATCCCGGGCGACACGGCGTCGTAGCTGTAGTTCCGCCCCAGGATCAGGTAGGGCAGCCCCGCTTCGGCCAGCGACTCCGCGTACTTCTCCCGGAGGCTGGACGTGGGCACGATGATGCCTATGGTGTCCTCCTCCAGCCCCGGCGTCGCCAGCAGTCGTGACGCCCACTCCACGACCTGCCTGATCTGCGTGGCCAGGTCAGGTGCGACGTACAGCACGGGCACGGGCCCGTCCACGTCGGGATCGGCAGCCGGAACGTACTCGTCGCTCCCCTTGATCACTAACGGGTCATGCCGCTGCAGGCTGCGGGCCAGGCGGATGATCTGGCGGGTAGACCGGAAGGTCTGCCCCAGCGAGCGGCTGCGCCCTCGAATGTCGATTCCCAGCTCCGCCCAGGAGAAATTCCTCTGGTAGATCGACTGTCCCTTGTCCGCCGCGATGGTGAGGCTGACGGTGGTGAGCTCCCGGATTGCCCGGAGCTGCATCACCGTCAGGTCCTGCGCCTCGTCAACAAGAACGTACTGCGGGCACCGGTCGGGCGTGATCAGCCCCACCTTCTTGGCCTCCAGCAGCTTCAGGGCCACGTCGTCAAAGTCCCACTTTTTCTGGTTTCGATTCAGCTCCTCATACTTCTCGTATACCGCCCAGATGTACTCCCGGTTTTCCCGGTCAACCCGGACGGTGTTCCCCCGCCCTGTACGCGGCTCCCGCATGTACCGCTCCCGGTCCTTGCCCAGGCCCTTGATCCAGGAGAATTCCTCCCTGAGGAAATCCAGTTCCATCATCACAGCACGCCGGGGGTCGACCGGCCGCTTCCTGTTCCCACCGAAGGAAGGCGGCTTCAGGTCTTGACGGTACTTCCGGATGATGTTGCGGGCGAACCTGATCTGGGCCTCCCGATCCTGCTCCTCCATCACCCCTCCGCGCGGGACATAGCCCACCTCCTGAAGCAGCTGCAGGCCCCAGCCGTGGAACGTCTGTGCCTCGATCAGGTCGTTCCCCTCCTCGAGGGCAAGCTGGCGGACGTAGGCGGTGAGGAGCGAGCTGAAGGTCAGGACCAGGATGCGGGGTGGGGGCGTTCCGCCCGCCGTTTCGATGCGGTAGGCGCGCTCCAGGAGGACCGTGGTCTTTCCGCTGCCGGGAATTCCACGGATGAGCAGGTCCTGGTCCAGCGGCCACTTCACGCATCTGCGCTGCTGATCGGTCAGCTTCACGCGCTTTCTCTGTTTGATGTGCTGTTTCATCGGCTACGGCCTCCTGCGGAAAATCTCGTGCTGACGGCGGCGGGCCGCCTGGATCAGGCGGAGGGTCTCGTCGTAAACCGCGTCTTCCGAAGAAGGCGGGCGAGTCGGGCGTGGTTCGGCGTACACCGTGACCACACCGGCGCCGTCGATTTCATCAAAGAAACGGTCGTAACGGACGCCCGGCTGGCCGAGCACGTACAGCCGCTCCTGGGCGCGGGTAAGTCCCACGTAGTAGAGCCTCCGCTCCTCCGAAATGTCGGGCGCTGCGCCGTGCGGAAATTCCCGGTCAGCGACGTACATGAGAAACACCACGCGGAACTCCAGGCCCTTGGCAGAGTGGACGGTGCGGACCTGCACGCCTTCCAGGGAGGTAGGGGTCGCGTCGGGCGCGCCCTGTTCGAAGACGAAGTCCGCCACCTCTCCGGCGAACTCGGCCCCGGCCGCCTGTGCCTCCTGCAGGAGTGCCGTGGCCTCCTCCGGCGTCACGCCCCCGAGGGCGTCCCTGAACTCGCCGGCAGCGATGCGCTCAATCATCCGCCCGATGGCCTCGCCGTAGTAGTCGGGATCCCCGCAAAGGTCCCGCACCGCCTCGTAGACGCGGGCGGCGCGTACGGGGTCCCGCTCCTGCTCCTCCGCCCGGATGCCGAGCCGGTCCAGTGCGTCTCGCACTGCCCTGCCCTGCGGCGAGTGCTCGGTATCCTTTCGAACCAGCACGGCGATGTCCGATGGCTCGACCCCCTCCTCGTTCACGAGGCGGGCGATCTCCGCGGCCGCCCAGGAGGCCGCCTGGTCCAGGCTCCGGGCGAGGACTCGCACAACCTCCAGGTTCTGGCGCCGATAGGACTCGACGGGCTCGTCGACCGTGCCCGGGTAGGGGACGAGCTGCTTCCGCCCGGGACCGTGGATGCGATCCAGCACCCGGTTGGCGGCGTCCAGGATGCGGGCACTGGAGCGGTAATTCTCGACCAAGTGTACCGGTTCCAGCACCGGCAGTGCTGAGCCCGTCTCCAGGATGCGCTCGGCGAAGTGAAGGATGTTGCCGATGTCCGCGCCGTTGAAGGTGTAAATCGCCTGGTCGCTGTCCCCCACCACAGTGACCGAGGTCCGCTCGTCGACCAGGAGCTGGATCAGCTCCTGCTGGGCCCGGGAGGTGTCCTGGTACTCGTCCACGATGATGTACTCCAGACCGGCCCTCACCCTGCGCAGGGTCTTGCCGTTTCTGTACAGGGAGAGGATCGCCTCGATTACCATTCCGGGGTAATCCAGGCAGTTTCGGGCTTGCAGGATGGCGTTGTACCGCCGCCAGACCTTCCTGAGATTGCGCGTCTCGATGCGCGCCGGGACGTAGATGACCCCGTCAGGCAAGTCGTCCGGCTCCAGCGGCAGCCCTTCCTCGATGTCTGCGCATCCCTGTCGCACAGCATCCAGGGCCCGAGAGTATTGCTCAACCCGGGTCGGCAGATCCCAGGGGTCCGAGAGGTCGTGAAGCAGGTCCCCCGCGTGCTCCTGCAGGATGGGGTTGATGCGGTCACGGCCCGCGGCGATGACCTCGAACCCGGGGCGGAGCCAGGTCTCCCCGGCACCGATCGCAATGCGGAGGATGCGGTAGGCTAGGCCGTGAAGGGTGAACGTCGGCACCGCACTGCCCGCCCCGAGAATGCGGGTGAATGCCTCCACCTTGTCGAGCAGGTGGGTGCGCGCCGCGCGCGAGAACGTGACCGCCAAAATCGCCTCGGGCGGAACGCCCTGAACAAGCTGAAGCCATAGAATGCGGGCTGCCACCGTGCTGGTCTTGCCTGTTCCCGCCGCCGCGTTAATGCACAGGTGCCCCCGTGGCGCCGTCACCGCTTTCCCCTGCACCGGGCTCAGCCACTCCAGAAGGGCAAACTCCCTCGACATCCCCACACCCCCAGGTTCGACACGGTCTCAGTATAGAATAAAACCTTCAATTTTAACTGGTCGAGTCCTGCCACACCCCGAAGAGGTCTTTGGCAATTGCCTGCCGAATTACCGAGATGTAGCCATTCCTGGCTTGAAGGGTGAAAGGGGGGCGCCCGTTGAGGGACACTGCCAAGGAGCAGGTCCGATCCGAGCTGCTGGATCGGTTACGTATGGAGCTTGTAGGACCCAACGACGATGAGGAGGAGCTGGGAGAGAGCCCCTCCCGCCGGTACCTGTGCGGCATCCTCTGGCCGCGCGGAACACCCATTGAGTCCTCCCAGGACGACCTCACCGACAACATGATGGATGGGTCGGGCGAGTCGGAAGGAGGCCAGGACCTATCGGCCCCACTGGCCCAGGCTCTGAACCCGTCCTCGATCGGCCTCTCCTTCGTCGTGGAGCCGGGATGCGCGGAGGTCCGGGTCAGTGCATCATGGGGGATGTACATCAAGCTCGATGAGCGAAAAGAGGCCGACGGCACAAAGATCGAACGGTGGCGCCGCACCCCCCGGGCAATCGACACCAGAATCCCGCTGATCCCGGATGGGAAGCGGCGCAGCTACCCGGACACGGACGCCCCGGGCCCGAAGATCGAGTGGCTGGCGCGTTCTCTCGGTGACCGGACAGCCGTCAGCCTCTTCCTGGTTAACCGGCACGACAGGCCTGACGGGCCGGAGGACGAGCTGTGCCTGTTCCAGCCTGTTATCACCGTGACCGGGCCTGCGGACGGCGACCCTGTCTTCTCCGCGCGGCGGCTGCAGGCGCCGGAGGGACAGCGGCTGGACGAACGGCAGGACGAGTTGCTGTACCGCAAGGCTCAGGTGTTCGCAGTCGGTCACGGCACAGCGGTCCGCTGGGACCTGGCCCCAGGCCGGTTCGACCGCGCTGTGAAACTGGAAACCGTGACCATCCCGGACTATACCGTGCCACTGGTTGTGGCACAGCAGGCCCCGGGCGGCGCGGTGCTGGACATGCAGAAACTGGCCGACGTGCCCGACGAGGACACGCTCTTCGACTACCTGAACCCGCTGATTGAGGCTTACTGGGACTGGATCGAGCAACGCGAGCTCGAGCTGGAAGACCTGCGGCCCGAGTTGCCCCTTGAACTCCAGCGCCAGGCGGAGGACCACCTCGCACTCTGTAGAGAGGCGGCCGAGCGCATGGAGGCGGGGCTCAGCCGCCTCCGGACGGACCCGAAGGCCTTCAGGGCCTTTAAGTTCGCCAACCGGGCCATGGCCTGGCAGCGGACCCAGGCGGACTGGGCCCGCCGGGCCCGCAAGGATCCCAGCGTCTGGAAGACTCCGCCCACCCCGCTAGAGAGCACCTGGCGGCCCTTCCAGATCGCGTTCATCCTGCTCAACATCCTGAGCGTTGTGGAGCCCACTCACAAGGAGCGGCGGTACGCCGACTTGCTCTGGTTCCCGACCGGCGGCGGCAAGACCGAGGCCTATCTGGGCCTTTCGGCCTTCCTCCTTGCCTACCGGCGACTGCGCGGCGAGGTGGACGGCATGCGGGGCGACGCCGGCGTCACGATCATCATGCGGTACACGCTTCGGCTGCTGACGATCCAGCAGTTCCAGCGCGCCGCGACCCTTATCTGCGCCTGCGAGATGATTCGCCAGGAGGATCCCGAGACGTGGGGTTGCCAGCCGTTCCGGATCGGCCTGTGGGTCGGCGGCGGCTCCACCCCCAACGACTTCGACGAGTGCGTGAAGGCCCTGACCGAAAAGAATCAGGCGGGAGCCACGCCCGTGCAGCTGGTCGCCTGCCCGTGGTGCGGCGCACCGCTGCGCCCCTCCGACTACTACCCGCACAAGAAGGCGCGTCGGCTCATCATCGGCTGCTCCCGCAAGGGCTGCGCCTTCCACCGGCTGCGCAACCCAGAAGGCATCCCCGCCCTGGTGGAGGACGAGGAAATCTACCGGCTGGCGCCGGCCCTGGTGATCGGGACGGTGGACAAGTTCGCCCGGCTCCCGTGGATGGCGGAGACAGGCAGCCTGTTCGGGCACGTGCGGGGCTGGATTCCCGGGTGGGGTTTTGCGTCCGTCGGTGAAAGCGAGGAGACGGCGGCCAGGCGGCAGGCAACGCTGCAGGCGCAGAACCTGCAGGAGCAGATCACGGACAGCCGTCCGCTGCTACCCCCGGAGCTGATCATCCAGGACGAGCTTCACCTCATCAGCGGGCCGCTCGGGACCGTGGTCGGCGCCTACGAGACGGCCGTCGACTACCTGTGCAGCCGGGAGACTGACGGCCATCGGGTCGGCCCCAAGGTCATCGCCTCCACGGCCACGATCCGGAACGCGGCGGCTCAGGTGCAGGGGCTGTTCGAGCGGCGCGCGGTGGTGTTCCCGCCGCCCGGCCTGGAGGCCGGCCACTCGTTCTTCGCCGAGGAGGTGCCGCTGGAGGAGGCCTCCGGCCGGATGTACGTGGGAATCTTCGCACCGGGCCGGTCCGTCAAGACCGCCCTCGTGCGCGTGTACGCCGCGCTCCTCGCCTCGATCGGCGCAATCCTGGCGAGCGCCACCGACCTGGACCCGTACTTCACGATGGTCGGGTACTTCAACTCGCTGCGTGAGCTGGGCGGCGCCGTGCGGTTGATCGAGGACGACGTCCGGTCCCGCATGGCAAAGACCCTGGCCAAACCAAACCGCCCCGGACAGAGGTACCGGTTCGTCGCCCGGAAGCTGCCCGACACGGTGCCCGAGCTGACCAGCCGCGTCGATTCCCGCCAGATCCCGGTGGTGCTGGACCAGCTGGAGCGCCCGTTCACCGACCCGCCCGACCCGGAGAGGCCGCCCGTGGACGTAGTGCTGGCCAGCAACATGATCTCCGTCGGCGTCGATGTGCCGCGGCTCGGCCTTATGGTCGTGACCGGGCAGCCGAAGACCACGGCCGAGTACATTCAGGCCACCAGCCGGGTGGGCCGTAGCCATCCGGGCATAGTCATCACCGTGTACAACTGGGCGCGACCACGAGATGTCTCCCATTACGAGCGCTTCTACAGCTACCACGCGGCGCTTTACCGGTATGTAGAGGCAATTAGCGTCACGCCGTTTTCCTCCCGGGCGAGGGACCGTGCGCTGGCCGGGGCTTTCGTCACGATGTGCCGGCACGGGATCCCAGTGCTGAAGGGGCGCCGGTCGGCCCACAAGTTCAGGGCGACCGACGCGGCCGTGCAGGCCATCCGCCAGCGCATCCTCGACCGAGCCCACGAGTCCGGGCAGCGCGTGCCGCTGGATCAGGTGGAAAAGGACATCAACCAGGTCATTGACGACTGGCACAGGGCGGCGGAGGCCGGCGGTCTGGTGTATACGGGGGACAGGGTCGCGCGCAACGTCCTATATCCTCTGGGCGACAAGCGGTCCACGCGGGACCTGTTCGCGGCCCCAAACTCGATGCGCGACGTGGAGACCCCCCTGGGTCTCTACCTGAAAGGAGAGGGCAGAGGCTGATGGACAACCGACGGAAAGTGGGCGAGATGCGTCCCAGCCAGCTCATCACGACCTTCGGGCCTGGCGCTATCGTCGACCTGCCCGACCTGTCCGTACTGGTGGCAGGGCTAAACCACTGGGACGTGGACCTGTGCGAGCCCATCCCGGAGAGCCGGCTGACGGCGCGGCTCATGATCGACCGAGTGCTCGCGCCGCCCATGAACCCGCGGAACCCCGACGAGCCTAACCTGCCCGTATTCCGCTTCCCCACGTTCATGGTATGTCCCGACTGCCGCACGCTTGCCCGCTTCAACCGGTTCGCCGCTGACCGGAACGGCGTGCTGTACTGTTACCACAAGGGAACGGAGAAGGAGACGGACAAGGTCAGCGAGGCATCGCGCGTGTTCCCCGTCCGCTTCATGATCGCCTGTCCCAACGGCCACCTCAGCGAATTCCCGTGGCACGCCTTCGTGCACCGGGGCAAGCCGTGTCCCCTGGGGGAGGACGGCAGGCTCACGCTGGACGAGAGCGGCACCAGCGGGTCGATCCGGGACGTTGTGGTGCGCTGCACCTGCAATCCGAAGAAGGGTCGCTCCCTGGGTGACGCTTTCGGAAAGGAAGCCGGGAAGGTCCTCGGCCGGTGCCCGGGCAAGAAGCCCTGGCTGGGCCCAGATGTGAGGGAGTCTTGCGACGAAACGCCGCGGGCGTTGCTGCGCGGTGCGTCCAACGCCTACTTCCCCATCGTGGAGAGTGCACTGGCCATCCCTCCGTACACCCGGCCGGAATTCGACTACCTGGAAGACGTGCGCGACCAGCTGGAAGAGGCAACCTCGTTCGAGGAGTTCCGGGACCAGGCCTGGCGATGGGTGAGGAAGGAGGTCAGGGAGCTCTTCACCCCCGAGCAGATCTGGAACGCTTGGCTCGAGCGGCGCAAGCTGAAACAGGGGCCGGGACAGGACCTGCTGTATCCGGAATACCGTGCCCTGCTGGCCGCCCCCCACTCCTCACCAGAGCAGGACTTCGAGGTGGTCGAGCAACCAGTCCCGCTCCTGTTCTGCGGGTTAGTCGACCGGCTGGTGCAGGTTAGGCGGCTGCGGGAGGTACGCGTCCTGGCCGGCTTCACCCGCATCGATCCGCCCAACGACATCACGGCCGTCGTCACAGGGGACGAGGAGACCCGCTCCACCTCGCGACGGGCATTCCTCGGTCCGCCTCAGCCGGAGGGAAAGCGGTGGCTGCCCGGCATCATGGTGCGAGGAGAGGGCATCTTCTTCACGCTGAACCTCGACGCCGTCCGTGAGTGGGAGGAACGGGCCAGGGATGCCGACGATGCCATGGCGCGGGCATACGAGAAGTTCTGCGCGGACCGGAACATTTACCCTTACCCGCCCTTCCCTGGTGCCCGCTATGTGCTCCTGCACTCTCTGGCCCATGCCCTGATCCGCCAGCTGGGCATCAGCTCGGGGTACTCGACAACGGCCCTCAGGGAGCGCATCTACGCCCGGGACAAGGAGGACGAGCAGATGGCCGGGGTGTTAATCTATACGGCGACCCCGGATTCGGAGGGGAGCCTCGGGGGCCTCGTGGAACAAGGGGAAACCGACAAGTTCGCCGAGGTGCTGTGGCATGCACTGCAGGAGGCCTCTTTCTGCTCCAGCGACCCGCTCTGCGCCGAGCATGAACCGGAGGCGCACGGAGATCTGAATGGCGCCGCCTGCCACGCCTGCCAGCTCGTTGCTGAGACCTCCTGCGAGCGCTCCAACCGCTTCCTGGACCGCTCGTTCCTGGTCCCCACTGTGTCCAAACCGGATCTTGCGTTCTTCAGAGGCGTGCTGTGATGAACACCAAGCTGGAGATCAGCCTGATCGCCCTGGCCGAGAGCGCGGGTGATGAAGCCCTGGCTGCGCTGCAGGCCTTGCTCACGGAGGGACGCATCAGCCCGGCCTCGTCGCTTTCCGAGGTCCACAGGGCACTCGCCCCGCACCGGATCAGCGACCACCTGCTGGCGCCTTTCCTCAGGCACTGGGCGGCAGCTGGAGAGGCTGCCGTTCCCGGCCCCGCGCTGGCCCTGGCCTTGGGCGCCGCCCGCCAGGTGCAGGCCAGGGCCGAGGGGCGGATGCCCCGGATCATCCCAGTGTGGACGGGCCCATATGCCCCGCCCGGGGTCCAGGCACGCTCCACGCTCGCGGTAATGCAGGAGATGGTCGCGAGGGCCAGCCGGCGGATTCTGCTAGTGGGATATGCGCTGACGGCAGACAGTCCCGAGGCCGCGGGCCTGATCCGGGCACTAGCGCGAAAGGCGGCCCGCGGGGTGCAGGTGGCGATCGCGCTCCACGACGACAGCAAGAACCACGAGACCCTGCTCAGCCTCTGGCCTCGGCGGGTCCCGATGAGCCTGCTCCGGTGGACGGGGCGGCCCGACGTGCCGAAGGCCTCCCTGCACGCGAAGCTGCTGGTGGTCGACAGTCGCGACCTCCTGGTGACTTCGGCGAACCTTACACACCTCGGGCTCGACAAGAACATCGAGTTCGGCGTCCGCATCCAGGGCGAGTTCGCCCATGAGATCGACCGGCATTTTGCCGCGCTGGTCCGTGACGCTGTGCTCGTGGAATACGACCGCAGCCGGGAGGAGTGAGGCATGGCCCTCGCCCGAGACATGAACATCAAGCCCTCGTGCCTGGCCGAGCTGCGCGCATTGCCCCCGAACATGGCCAGCCAGGTCTGGGAGAAGATTGACTTCCTCTGCCAGGACCCCCTCCCCGACGGCCATCACAAGAAGAAGTTGACGAAGTGGCCCGACGTGTACCGGCTCCGTATTGGCGACTACCGGCTGTTTTACAGTTTCGGCACTACATGGATCCGGCTGCTGGGGATCCGACACCGAAAGGACGCGTACAGGCGCGAGGTTGAGTACGAGGAGCCGGCATACGTGCCAGACGCGGTGGATGATCCCGACCTTGACGAGCTGTTGTTCCAGGGTGCGGGAAGCCGCCCCGCATGGACTCCCGGCCAGGAGGTGCCCCCGCGCGCCCTGCCTCGGCCCATCACGACGGAATGGCTCCACTCCCTCGGCGTGCCACTCGAGGCGCACCCGGCGCTCCTGGCCTGCCGGACAGAGGACGACCTGCTGAACGCGGCGGTGGAGCCTCGTTACATCGAGCGGGTGATTGAGAACCTGTTCCCGCGCCCGATCGACGAAGTCATGCAGCAACCAGACCTCGCCGTCTTCAGCACCAGGGATCTGGACCGGTACCACAAGGACGACCTCATCGGCTTCCTCCTCCGACTCGACCCGTCCCAGGAGCGGCTCGTGGACTGGGCCCTGGAAGGCCCCGCACTGATCAAGGGCGGGCCCGGCACCGGCAAGTCCACTGTTGCGCTCTACCGCGTGCAGCGGCTCATCGACCACGCGCTGAAGACTGGCCGTCCGGCGCCCCGAATCCTCTTCACCACATACACCCCCGCCCTAGCGAGGTTCTCGGAGCAGCTGCTAGAAAGCCTGCTTGGCGAGAACCAGATCCACGTGACGGTAAAGACGGCTGACGGGGTGGCTTTGGACGTCGTCTCCCGTGTCGAGCAGGTGCAGGTCGTGAGCGACCGGCAAGACCTGGAGGCCCGCATGGCGCGCCTATTGGAGCGGAACCGACACCGCGTGCCCGAGTCGATCAGCCGGCTCCGACCCGACTACCTGCTCGACGAGGTCGAGTGGGTGATCGAGGGGCGCAACCTCAAGACCCTGGACGAGTATCTGGCAGCCACCCGTGCTGGCCGGGGTATCGCTCTGGGCGAGGGCGCCCGCCGGGCCGTCTGGGAGCTCTACAACGCATTCAACGACGAGCTTGGGCGGGACAGGCTGTGCTCCCCCTCCCGGCTGCGGGTCAGGGCGTTGGAGCACGTGAGGGCCGGTCGGGGAGGCCAGCGGTACGACGCGGTGATCATCGACGAGGCGCAGGACCTCACCCCCACCATCCTTTCCCTGCTGGTGGAGCTGGCGGAGTCCGAACGGGGGATCTACGTGACCGCTGACTCGTCCCAGTCCATCTACTTCCGAGGATTCAGCTGGCAGCTCGTCCACGAGCGGCTGAAGTTCCGCGGTCGGGCCAAGCTGCTCCGGCGTAACTACCGCTCCACCCGAGAGATCGCAGAGGCAGCCCGCGCTTTCCTGGACAATAGTGGTGCGGGCGACCCCGAGTCGTTGCACACCCAGTCGCCCCTGAGCGGACCCATGCCCGTGCTGGCCACGTACGACAGCGACGCCGGGCAGTGGGAGCAGGCGGCGGACTTCATCCGACAGATGACCCGGTACGTGCGCATGAACCACGGGGCCGCCGCCGTGTTGGTGCCGTCCGCCTCCATCGGGGAACAGGCCGAGGAGGGACTGGCACGGGCGGGGCTGAAAGCCAAGTTCATGCGGGGATCTCAGCTTGACCTGAAGACGGACGCGGTGAAAGTGCTGACGCTTCAGGCGGCCAAGGGGCTGGAGTTCCCCGTGGTCGTGATCGCTGGCCTGTCTGCGCGGAACTTCCCCCGGCTGCCGGCGGAGATGGACCCGGAGGAGCGGGAAGAGGAGATGCAGACGGCGCGGCGCGCGCTTTACGTGGGCATGACACGGGCCATGCGCTGCCTGGTGTTAATGCACCCGCGGAAGCAGGCCTCGCCCTTCATCAGCGAGCTGGAAGAGCAGTACTGGGCTCGCGCGGGACAGCAGGCGGAGGGATAACACGTGGACTGGGAAGGGCTCAGCAAGGCGCTGGTCGCCCGGTACGGCAGTCCGCGGCACGGTAACCCCACCGACCCGACCGACTGCCTCTTCTACATTATGTTGAGCCGCAAGACCCCGATCCGGACGGCGGCAAGAGTATACGATCGGCTACGCGCAGCGCTTTACGACTGGGACGACCTGCTCAGGCTGACGCAGGAGCAGCTGGTGCAGCTGCTGTGGGGGAGCGGGCTCGAGGAAATCAGAGCCGGCCACCTGCTGGCGGTGGCCGGCCTGCTCCGCAAGCGGTTCGGGTCCGTAACGCTCGAACCGCTCCGGCGGTGGTCTGATGACGAGTGCCTGAACTTCCTGGTCTCCCTCCCCGGCCTGGGGACTAAGACGGCGCTGTGCGTGATGCTATACGGGCTGAACCGGCAAGTCTTCCCCGCCGACGCCCACTGCATCCGGGTACTAAAGCGCATGGGCGTTATCGACGTCCGGCTCGCCCACCGCCCTGCCCAGCGGGAGCTGACCCGGATCGTCCCGGGGCACGTGGGATACGTGCTGCACGTGAACCTGGTCGCTCACGGACAGCAAGTCTGCACGGCTCGCATGCCCCGGTGCGGGGAATGTGTGGTGGCGAACTACTGCCGGTGGGGCGCGGATGTCCTCCAGGTGGCGGAAGAGCGGAAGCCCTACGGTGCAGATCCTCAGGTGACCTGATAGTAGCTGGTTTCGGGGCTGGTGGTCATGGCGATCTACAGGAACTGCAAGTACTGCGGGGCACCGTTGAGCCTGCGGGAGATGCCGGCCGGGCAGTGGGTGGCGTTTGACTTCGGAACTGACACGGTCCACCAGTGCAGACCAACCGAGGCTCAAGCGGCCGGCGTGGGTGCGAAGGCTTACACCGGAACCAGCTCGAAGGCTGGGGCGAGGGCACGGGCCAGGACGAAGTCAGCTGCCGGCTCCAACGGGAACACCAGGGCCAGATCGAAGACCGGTTCCGGAACGGGTACAGGGGCACGCTCAGGGGGGAGGCGTTCGGCCCCTATCAGGCGCGCTGCGGAAACTTCAGACGTGCTCGTGGTCACGACCGAATACACGGCCATTCTGCAGCTCCTAAAGAGGGCGATCGCGGAACGGCGCTGCGTCAGGATGCGCTACTACACGGCCAGCCGGCAGGCCATCACCGACCGTGTGGTAGAGCCAACGTCGCTGATTTCTGTACCTGCTGGAAACATCCTGGAAGCGTACTGCCGTTTTCGGGGCGAGTATCGCCATTTTGCTGTCGGGAACATTCAGCGGGCTGAGTTGCTGAACGAGACCTTCACGCCGCGCCCGGGCGCCAGTGGCACGATACAGCTCAGTTATACGGGGCCTCGGGCGAGTGAAAGATCAAACGCAACTGTAAGGGAAACGCTTTCCGACAACAAACAGACGGCTTCTGCTGCCGGCACTGGGTGCCTCCTCCCGCTTCTTGTGGCGGTCACGTTCCTACTTGTGGTCCTGGTGGCCTGACAGTGGGGCTTTTGGTGGTTATACGATATTGGATGGAAACTAGGCGTCCTTCTCAAAAAGCGCCTCGGCGCGAACGTACGGCCATGTTCAACATGTATTGGGGCGCGCGATCATGACGTAGACGTTACGCGCACTCCGTCAGGTTGCGTATTCCGGACGGGTTCGACCACTCATTCCGGTCGAACCCGTCCACTGGTTACGGTCGAACTCGACCACGCATTCCACCCGAACTCGACCAGTCATTCCGGTTGAAAGCGACCGGCTCTAGGCCTAGAGTGTCAAGGCCGGTTGAAAAGAGGACCATTCTGGCCGGTTGAAACTTCCCCCACCCGCGTGTAAGTGGGCGAAGCT